>Ga0315912_10000063_pt1 | contig 283108 bp, 216 predicted proteins | sample VfabasoilMG_FD_204469 | JGI IMG/M metagenome (GOLD analysis project Ga0315912, IMG submission 204469) | Garden soil microbial communities collected in Santa Monica, California, United States - V. faba soil | ecosystem: Environmental > Terrestrial > Soil > Garden | place: USA: California... | reverse complement strand
TGGATGGCTTCAACGTGGATCGCGTCGACCTGCAGCGCGGACCCAACTCCATCCTCTTCGGCGTCGGCAGCCCGGCCGGTATCATCAATACCTCGGTCAACAGTGCCACGTTCAAGAACAAGAACACCGTCGAGGCCCGCATCGCCAAGTTCGGCTCCCTGCGTTTCTCGGGTGACTTCAACTACGTGCTCCTGCCGAACGAACTCGCGGTCCGCGTCGCCTTCCTCGACGACCACACGCAATTCCGCCAGGACCCGGCGTTCAACCACGACAAGCGCATCTTTGGCGCCCTGCGCTATACGCCGCAGCTCTTCGGCGAGGGTTCCAACACCTCTCTCCGCGTCAACTACGAGAAGGGCAAGGTTAATGCCAACCGCCCCCGTACGCTGCCCCCGGTGGACTCCATCACCCCGTGGTTCCTCACGGGCACGGACGAGCAGGGCAACCTGAACCTCAACAAGTTCACCTATAACGCGCAAACGACCAATCCGGGTGCCGCTCCCTTCAACCGGGACAACCGCGGGGCCTATCCCTACGCTCGGTTGAACAACGGCGCGGTCGGCCGGCAGTTCTGGACCGACATCGTCGGCTACTACGGCAACAACGATGACTCCAACGCCACGTACTACCAGCAGGCGGGCGGTGGCTCGGGTCGCAACGGCATCGGCTCCAACGGCGCTCCCGATCTTGGCATCGGCGGCCTGCCCGGCGCCCGTGCCGTCGGTGTCGCCAGCTTCTCCAGCTACATGATCGCCTCCGGCATCCCCGGTGGTTCCAACTACGCTGATCGCTCCCTGGCTGATCCGACCGTCTTCGATTACTTCAGCAACCTGCTCGACGGCCGAAACAAGAATGAATGGCAGAACTGGCAGTCCATGAACGTGGCCTTCTCCCAGACCTTCTTCCACGACCGGGTCGGTATCGAGGCCGTTTATGATTACCAGCGCTACACCGATGGCTATCGCCAGTTCCTCGGCAACTCCGACACCTACAAGATTGGCGTGGATCTCATCAACACCTTCTGGGACGGCACCCCCAACCCGAACGTGGGCCGCGCCTATGTCGCCAGCTCCACCGAGCGCGCCAACGGCCTGGCTGAAATCGACCGCGACGGCTTCCGCTTCACCGCCTACGGTGAAGTCCGGGCCGATGACTTCCTCGACAAGTCGGGCTGGCTCGCGAAGGCCCTCGGCCGCCACGTGTTCACCGGCCTCCTGAGCCAGGACACCAAGCGGGTGTTCGACAAGCAGTGGGCCACGTCCGCCGCGACGGCTGATTTCACCCAATTCACGGGTGAGAGCAACAGCCTCAGCTCGCACTTCCGGTCCTACGACTTCGTGTCCTACATCAGCGGTGACCTCCGCAGCCGCACGTCGGCTACGGGCGCCGCGCTGAGCAAGGTCAACAACGTCGTCCTGGCCCCCAAGAGCGCGCTGGTCCGCGTGTTCGACAATCACTGGGCCCGCTCCACCACCCCGGGTGACCCGAATTATGTCAATCCGGCTGCTGCGTATTCTTACTACGGCCAGAACGCGACCCTGCCCTTCATGCCCGCCAACGCCGGTGCGATCACCCAGTCCACCCAGTCGGAGAATCCCGCCAACTACGGCGGCTGGCGCACGCTCAACGTGAACATGCTGACGGCGGATGGTGGCGACATCGACGCCCTGACGATCGGCTCCAACAAGTCGAACGCCGTCAGCCGCTCCCAGGCCATCACCTGGCAGGGGCACCTGTTCAACGACGCCTTCGTGCCGGTCTTCGGCTGGCGCAAGGACCGCATCGAGAACGCCAACTACGGCGGCACGCCTGACGCCCTCGGCGTCGTGCGCACCGACTACAACATCCCGGACAGTCGCAAGACCTACCAGGAAGGCGAAAGCAAGAGCTGGGGTGCCGTGCTACACGTCCCCGCCAAGTGGACCAGCTTCATCCCGGGCAACACGACGTTCAGCGTGTTCTACAATAACTCGGAGAACTTCAAGGCTGACGCCATCCGCGGTGACGTCTTCGGCAACCCGATCCCGAATCCCATGGGCAAGACCAAGGAGTACGGCGTCGTGATCAACACCCTCGAAGACAAGCTGTCGCTGAAGGTCACGCACTATGAGACCGTGGTCGCCAACGCCACGCTGCCGGGTAGCAATCCCCTCGGCCAGAACAGCTACTTCCTGTGGGCGGTCCCCGTCTGGGGCACGGCCTTCACCGTGAACGCCGACCAGGGCATCAAGGGCAACAACGACAACAACAGCTGGGCTTGGAACTATGCGGCGTCGGATGACGCCAACGCCCCCACGTTCCGCAACGCCGACCAGTCGTTGAACCAGGCTTGGCAGAACCATCCCAGCACCGTTGCTGAGAAGGCCGCCATCAATGCCTGGCGCCAACTCCCGCTGGAGCAGTCCTTCTTCGGCGCCTACGGCGGCGAAGTGGCTCTGATCAATGTCGCCGCGATGCGCGCGGGCAACTGGACGGCCGCTGACCCGATCTGGGCCCAGAAGTTCGACAACCAGCCCGGCCCTGGCGGCACGGGCTTCGGCACGGGTACGTTCACGGTCGACACCCTGTCCAAGGGTTATGAGATCGAGCTCATCGCCCAGCCCACCAAGAACTGGAACGTGTCGGTGAACGCCTCCAAGACGTTCGCGACCCGCGCCTCCCTGGCCCCGACGATCGTCACCCTCATGGACCAGATGACCGCGTTCCTCGCGGGTCCCGCCGGCGACATGCGCCTCTGGGGTGGTGGCGCCAGCAACGCCCTGCGCAATCAGTGGCAGAACAACATCGTCAATCCCTACAATACGTTCAAGTCGCAGGAAGGCAGCAATGCCCCTGAAATCGCCCCCTGGCGCTTCAACGCCGTTACCACCTACAACTTCAACGAAGGTCGTATGAAGGGTTCGTGGGTCGGTGGCGGCTATCGTTGGGAAGACAAGCGCGTGCTTGGCTACCTGTACAGCACCACGATCGGCGCGCTGGACATCGACAAGCCGTGGTATGGCGAAAGCGATGCCCACTTCGACCTGTGGTTCGGCCACTCGCGCAAGCTGACGGAAAAGATCAACTGGCGCGTGCAGGTCAACCTCCGCAACGTCGGCGAGGAGACCAAACTGGTCCCGGTCAGCATCAACCCCGACGGCAGCACGGCCTTCTCCCGCATTCAGGAAGGCATGGTCTGGCAGCTGACCAACACCCTCGAGTTCTAAGCGGTCACCTGACCAGCTAACTCTGGACTCTCGAGTCCGGCGGCCCCAAGCCGCCGGACTTTTTATTGCCCGGGATAAAGCGCCTCAAGAGCACCCCGTCCATTGTTCAACCCAATGTCACCCGTCGTGTTCGCTTCTTCCCCCTGTAGGAGCCTGCTTGCAGGCGACTCGGGACACCCCACGCTGAATCGCCTGCAAGCAGGCTCCTACAGCATCGAGCCAAGCCGAGAACTGCCTTCTACCGGCCGCCCGCCTACTTCCCCTTGTTCCGGTAGGCCAGGGTCGTGTCGTTGTTCCGGCTGACCAGGAAATCGGGCCGGCCGTCGTTATCCAGATCGAGCACCACCACCGCCTTGGCGTCACCCGGCACCAGCAGGCCGCTCTCCGCCGGCGGGACTGGAACGAAATGCCCCAGGCCATCGCCGCGCAACAGTTGGCTGAGCCCGCCGTCAAAGCGGCCCACCACCGGGGAGGGCGCATAGGAGTTCTGCACGGCGTAGAGATCGGCCTTCCCGTCGTGGTCGAAATCCCCGGCCACGACGCCCTGCCACGGCGAGATCTGCGCCATGAAGGGCAGCGGTTCAAAACGGAAGCGACCATCCGGCTGGCTGAGGAACACCCCGCTGCGCAGTTCCGTGGCGGCGAAACGCTGCGCCGCCGCCAGTTTGGCCTCGCCCAGGATCTCACCGAGGGTGGCGCGGGCATAGAAATCATTCCGGGGGAACCGTTGCAAAATGGAGGGGATTGCGGCGCCCAGGTCCTTCCGGCTGCGCCAGGGATAGAACTTGCCGCCCTCGTAGTGGGCCTCGATGGCCACGGGGCCCGCGCCGTCCTTGAATTCGCCATAGAACAACAGGGCCGGGTGCTCCGGATCCGCATGGTACTGGGTGTTCAACCCGACATTGCCCGCCACATAGTCGGGCCGGCCATCGCCATTGAAATCAGCCGTCGCCAGCGAGGTCCACCAGCCGGTGCCGGCGGCCGCCAAGCCCGCCCGCTCGGTCCAATCTTCGAAATTCCGGCCCTGGTTGTTGTGGAAAAGCTTAACCTGCCCCCATTCCAGCGTGAGCAGCAAATCCACCCAGCCATCGCCGTCGGCATCGCTCCACAAAGCCGAGGTCACCAGGCCCACCGTGCGCAGGCCGGGCGCGATGACGTCGGTGACATCGGCAAACTTGCCCCCCCGGTTGGCGAGCAACGCGCTGGTGGGTGCCGCGGGATACTGGCTGGGCAGCACCCGGGCCCCGACGAAGACGTCCGGCCGGCCATCATGGTCATAATCCGCAGCTGTCACTGCGCCCGCACTGATCGGCAGCGCGGGCAGGGCATCCGCCGCGGCCAGTTGCAGCCCGCTGCCCGAATTGAAATAAAGCCGGGGCTGATACTCCGGTGCGCCCACCGGCTGGCTGCTCCCGCCCTTGGTGATGAGCAGGTCATTCCGCCCGTCGCCATCCGCATCGAAGATGAGGACCGGCCCGTCGTTGACCGGGCTGCCCGTTCCCGCCTTGGGGATTTTCATCTCCGCAAACTTCCCGGACGGTGTGCCAAACAAAATGCGCGCCTCGTCCAGCGTCGTGCCCCCCATCAGCACGTCGTTGAGCCCGTCGCCATTGACGTCACCCACCGCGAGGCCGGGCCCCCGGCGGTTGAAACGCGTGGGCAACAGCCGCTGCTGGGCGATCTCGTCGATCGACTCCTCCCGGGCGGTCCACGAAAGATTGGTGGCCTCGCTCACCTCCTCGAATTGTCCCGCCACGCTTTTTCTTGCCTCGGTGCTTGGGGCCGCGGCCCCGGCCGGCTCGGTGATGACATAGCGCTGGTCGGCCCGCACGTTTTCAAAGACCTGCCTTTGCCCACCCGGCCAGGTCACTTCCAGCCGCGCGGCGGTCGTCGCCGTCCCCAGCCCGAAATGCAGCACGGGCTCGCTGGTGGACATGTAACCCCGGCCCAGCACGAGCTGCTTTACCTGCACCCCGGCGGCACTTTCCAGCCGCACCGTGGCGCCGACACCGTAACGGTTGGATGACGTCCCGCGCAGCTCGACAATCAACCGGTGTCCGCTGTCGGAATCATTGCGCAGCACCGTCGGCCCGGCCTCGAAGTTGGTATAGACCAGGTCGAGGTCGCCATCGCCATCCAGGTCGCCAAACGCCGTGCCAAAGCTCACGCCCTTCTGGTCGAGCCCCCAGGCCCGCCCGATGTTCTCGAAATGCAGGTCCCCCAGGTTGCGGAACGCGAAATTGTTTTCCGCCAGCACGGGATTGCTGCGGGCAAGGCGGATTCGTTCCTGGGCGCTCTCGGCCGTCATCATCTTGTTCAGGAGATCGGTGTTGTGGATCTCCCGGTGCATGCCGTTGGTCACATGGACGTCCAGCCGGCCATCGTTGTCCAGGTCCTCGAAACGCACCGACCAGGTCCAGTCCGTGGCCGCCAATCCCGTGAGATAGGCCGCCTCCAGCACGCGACCGGTGTCCGTGTTGAGATAAACCGCATTGTGCAGGTAGTTTGGCGCCGCGGTGGTCCCATCCCGCAGATCCTTGGTGCGGGCGCGCGTGTCCGCCATCGAGCGCTGGTCCTTCTGGTGGGTGCTCGCCGCCATGTCGGCGACCATGAAGTCGATCAACCCGTCGTTGTTCAGGTCGCCCTGGTCCGAGCCCATCGAGGAATACGTCATGTGCGGCACGACCTGGTCGACGACATTGGTGAAGGTCCCGTTCCGGTTGTTGCGATAGAGGAAATCCGGCACGGCAAAATCATTCGCCACGTAGAGATCGGGCCAGTCGTCGCTGTCGTAATCCCACCACGTCGCGGAATTGCCCTGCGTTTCCAACGGGCTGAGGCCGGCCCGGTCCGTGACATCGGTGAAGGTTCCGTTGCGGTTGTTGCGGAAAAGATAATCGCGCTGGCCGCCCGGTCGCCGCGAATTGTCCAGCAGGTTGGTCTGGATATAGACATCGAGCCAGCCGTCCCGGTCGTAGTCACCGAAGGCCGCCATCGTGGTGGCATCGTTCACCGCCAGCCCGTAGGCCGCCGCCGACTCCTTGAACGTGCCGTCGCGCTGGTTGACGTAGAGCAGGTTCGGAGCTCCGAAACGGCAGACGTAGATGTCGAGCCAGCCGTCGTTGTTCACGTCCGCCATCGCCACGCCCTGCTTCCAGGCGCCGGTCGCCCGGCCCTCGTCGCCCACCGCCGCCTTGTCCGTGACATCCTCGAACTTGAACCCGCCGAGGTTCCGGAACAGCCGGGCGCTTTCCACCTTGCTTACAATGAAGAGGTCCGGGCGCCCGTCGTGGTCGTAATCGCCGATCGCCACGCCTGTGCCGATCGCGCCGATCTCGAACTCGTGGTAAAGCTCGTTCCACATCCGCGGGTCGGCGTAGGCATTGGTCATCCGCACGCCGGTTTCCTCCGGCGGAAGCGAGGTGAACATCGTCGCCCCGCGTGGGCCGGAGCGACTGGTGAGGGCTTTCCCCTCGAGTCCCTCCGCGGCTTGGGCCGCCACGGGCTGAAATCCCAGCAGACCCAGCGTGACCAACAGCATGCGGCCAAGGGTCGGGCGGGCTGGCACCCGCCCCGCCCGGCCAGGGTAATCGGCAGTCAACATCATCGGCGACCATAGGACGAACCTCCCTCGGGGGAGTCAAGGGAAGGTGCTCGGTCGCGGCCAAATCCGGGCTTTGCATTGGGCGGCTTTCCGCCTGTCATCATCGTCTGTCCGCCGCCCCCTATCACCCCTCTGAATGAGTCCGTCCTCCCCGCTTTCCGCCCGTGCCTGGATGGTCGCATTGGTGCTGGCCCTCGCCTTCACCGTTTGGGTTGATAGCCGGCGGATCCAGCGCATCGAGCACATCGCCGCTCTCAGCCGCGGGGAGTCCGTGCCCGACCCTGCCTCCTTGACCGGTTATACCGGTGGTATCCGCGAGCGGGTCCTGCCCGATCATGAGGGTCGGAGCTATGAATGGATTGGCCAGACCCAGCGCATGCTTGCCGGCGGCCCGTGGCGGGTCCGTCAAATCGACGATGAAAACGCTCCCTTCGGCCGCCCCACTCATGTCGCTTCACCATACCGGTGGTGGTTGGGTTTGGTGGCGTGGAACAACCAACTGCTGACCGGCAATCCCTCCGGTTTGGCGGTGGAACGCGCGACCCTGTATGCCGATCCCTTGTTGCACCTGCTGATCCTCGTCGGAACAGCCTGGTTTGCGGCCCGCCATTTTGGCGCCCTGCCCGCCTCTCTGGCTGCCCTTGGCGTGGCGGCGTTGTTTCCCTTTGCGGCGGGCTTTCTCCCCGGCATGCCCGACGACTCCACGCTGGGCGTCCTCTGCGCCTTGGGGAGCCTGCTGCCATTGTTGGCCGGCCTTCGCGCACTGGACACACCGAACGGGGAAGCCGGACCTCGCGTCCGATCCGCTTGGTTTTGGTTTTCCGTCGCCGGTGTTTTCGGCGGCTTGGGCATCTGGATCAGCCCGGCCAGCCAGGTGCCCCTCGCGCTCGGCCTCACGCTCGGCGCCCTGCTGACCGCGTGGATCCGGCGGCCTACGACAAAAGGCGAACCAGCCTCCCTTACCCTGCCGTGGCGGGCCTGGTCGCTCAGTGGTGCGGTGACCGTGCTGGTGGCCAGCTTGGTCGAATTCTTTCCCCATCATCTCGGTGCCTGGGAATTGCGGGCTGTTCATCCCCTCTACGGGCTGGGCTGGCTCGGTGGCGGCGAATTGCTGGCCCGCACCACGGACTGGCTGCAACAGGGCGGCACCTCGTGGAAGCCCAAGGACATCGTCATCAAGCTGCTGGCCCTGGCCGCCCTTCTGGCCGTGCCCTACGTGATGGTCGCCACCGGCAATCCCGGCTTCCTCGCCGCCGATCTGCTCTCCCTGCGGCTGACCAGGCTGCCCGATGGCATCCTGGCGGCCAATCTCGCTGCCTGGCTCAAGCGCGACGGATTTACTCCCGCAGCCTGGGCAGCGCTGCTGCCGCTGGTTTTGTTCGTGCCCGCCCTCTGGCTGGCCGTGCAGCGCCGGACGGGGACGGCCACGCGCACCGCCCTTGCGGTCATGCTCGGCGCGGTCCTGTGCGCCTTCGGGCTCGCCTATCTCCAACTCAAGTCGTGGGCGTTGCTCGAGGTCACCCTGCTGGTGCTGCTCATCGCCATCACCTCTCACCTTGGCCTGGACGCCACCAACCGGCTTCGCCGCTGGCTGTGGACGGGGGGCGCACTCCTCGTGCTCCTGCCCGGTATTTTCCAGCTCATCCCGCCCAAAAAATCGCTCACGGACAATGTCCTGACCTTGCCCGAAGCCGTGGGTCTCGTGGAACGCGACCTCGCGCACTGGCTCGCCAAACGTCGCGGCCCCGGTGACCCGGCGGTCGTTCTCGCGACGCCCAACCTGACCACCACATTGAATTACTACGGCGGACTCCGCGGGCTGGGCACGCTGTCGTGGGAGAACCCGACCGGCCTCACGTTTGCGATCCGCATCGCGATCTCCACCTCCCGTTACGAGATCATTGCCCTTCTCCGTCAGCGCGGGGTGACCCACATTGTCATTCCCTCATGGGATGCCTATTTCGATCCCCACCTGCAGTCCGCTTCCGTCCAGGTCGGCGAAATGTTCTATCGCAGCCTGAACCGGTGGGCGTTGCCCGCCTGGCTCCGGCCCATTCCCTACCAGCTGCCGTCCATTCCCGGGTTCGAAAAGCAGTCCGTCCGGGTCTTCGAGGTGGTGGATGACCAGGATGAACCTGTCGCCGCCAGCCGGATGACCGAATATTTCGTCGAGCAGGGCGAATGGGAGAACGCCAAGGCGTCGCACCAGACCCTGCTGAAGTATCCGGCGGACTTCGGCGTGCTGGTCGCCCGTGCCCAACTCTGGGCCGCGCTCAACGACGCCGCCAGCTTTACCCCGGTGTTCGAGCCCCTCCTCAGCCGTCTCGCCAGCGGCGCCGACCGCTACCTGCCGTGGGACCGGCGCGTCAGCCTGGCCGTCGTCCTCGCCCGTGGGAAGCGCCTGGATCTGGCTCGCGATCAAGTGCAGCGCTGCCTCGCGGAAGTCACCGAGGACCACCTGCGCTCGCTCAGCACGAATGCCCTCTATCAATTGCTCGTCCTAGGCAAGACCGTGGGCGTCGAGATCGCCGATCCCCGGCTCCGCGCGCTGGCGGTGGATCTCCTGCCCGCCGGGGTGCGCCCGCGCATCTGATCGCGGCCGGCCGCGGCGCGGTTTCTCCCCTTGCCTCGGGTTCCGGCCCTTCGCCATTCTGGTCGGACCCGCATGAGCCTGCCCTCCCCGCTTTCCACCCGTGCCTGGATCGCAGTCCCGTTGCTGGCGTTCGGTTTCTTGCTGTGGTCCAGCGCGAAGCACCGGGCGCGCGTCGAGTACGTCACCCATGCCGTCCCGGGTGAAGCCGTGGTCTCCCCCGCCTCGCCCACCGGCTATGCCGGCGAAATCCGGGACCTGGTCGTGCCCGAGCAAAACAGCGACAGCGCCCACTGGATCGCACAGACCCAGCAAATGCTGGCGCGGGACGAATGGCGCGTACGCCGGATCGATTACGAGAACGCCCCGTTCGGGCACGAGGTGCTGGCTCCCTCCCCTTACCGGTGGTGGCTGGGCCTTGTCGCCGGGGTGGATCAATTCATGGCCGGCCGGCCGGCCGGCTTGTCCGTGGAGCGCGCCGCCCTGTATGCCGATCCGTTGTGGCACTTGCTGCTCCTCGTGACCGCCGTGATCTTCACGGCCTGGCGGTTCGGGGCCGGGTCCGCTGCGCTGCTATCCCTCGGTTTGGTCGCCCTCTTTCCCTTTGCCACGGGCTTCCTGCCCGGCATTCCCGACGACAAGACGCTGGCCCGCACCTGCGCTTTCGCGAGCGTGCTGGTGTTGCTGGCAGGAGTCCGGTCGACGCGGAACCCCGGTCGTTGGTTTTACGCCGCAGGCGTTGTCGGTGGTTTCGGCCTGTGGATCAGCGTGGCCGAACAGGTGCCCGTTATCCTGGGCATCGTGGCCGGCGCTGTGACCGCCGCGTGGCTCGGCCGCCGCAACCAGGAGGCTGCGACCGCCGGCACGCCGGCCCACTGGCTCCTGTGGGCGCTCGGAGGCACGGTGAGCAGCCTGGGATTTTATCTCATCGAGTATTATCCCGCCCATCTGGGTTCCTGGCGGCTGCAGGCCATCCATCCGCTCTACAGCCTGGCCTGGCTCGGCTTGGGCGCTGCGCTTTATCAAATCACAAACTGGCGGCAGGAATCGCCGGGCGGAAAATTCCGCCAACTAAGTACGACGCTGTTTGCGGCCGCGGCCATGACGCCGGTGCCGGTGCTGATGTGGAAAATGCCGGACCCGGGATTTCTTGCCGTGGATGGGTGGTCCTACCGGTTGACCCGGCTGGCGGGTGGCCCCGAGGCCACCAGTTTCTTGGCCTGGGTGACCCGTGATGGCTTGTCCCCGTCCGTCTGGGCCACGCTGCTGCCGGTCCTGTTGGTCGGGCCGGCGGTCTGGTTGCTCCTGCGCAAGGAGGCCCCGGCGGCCACCCGCGCGGCCCTCGCCCTGGCGCTGGGGCCCGTCGTGGTGGGACTGGGTTTTGCCTGCTGGCAGCTCGGTCGCTGGAGCGGCGTCGATGCGGTCCTGCTCGTGCTGTTGATCGCCGTCACCCAGACGCTGGGCGAGACCGCGCGGCCCTCGGCCGCCCGCAGGTTGTGGCCGGCCTTGGTGCTTCTGCTTTTGGCCCCGGGCTGGATCAAATTGTGGCCGCCCGTGAAGAACCCGTCCGAGGTTCCCCTCAACGAGACTGAATTGTCCGGGCTGATCGCGCGTGATCTCGCCCACTGGCTGGCGAAGCACGCGGAGCCCGGCCAGGCGGTGGTGCTCGCTCCGCCCACTGAAACGACGGCCCTTTATTATTACGGCGGGTTGCGTGGCGTGGGAACCCTGTCTTGGGAAAACCAGGCCGGGATCACGGCGGCCGTCCGCATCTTCAGCGCGACGACACCGACCGAGGCCCTCGCTTTGGTCGAGAACCGCCGGGTCACCCACATCGTCATCCCGTCCTGGGACCGGTATCTCAATGAATATGTCCGCCTCGGCGCGGGGCAGGTGGACCAAGCGTTTCTAGGCGGCCTGCGCAACTGGGCGTTGCCCCCCTGGCTCCGGCCCGTGGCTTACCAGCTGCCCGCCGTCGCCGGATATGAAGGCCAGTCGGTGGCGGTCTTTGCCGTGGTCGCGGAGCAGGATGAGGCCCTGTCCCTGAGCCGGCTGGCGGAGTATTTCGTCGACATGGGCCAATTGGATTTTGCCGCCCAAGTCAGCCAGTCGCTGCAACGTTTCCCCGTGGATGTGGGCGCCGGGATCGCCCGGGCCCAAGTGGCGATGGCCCGGCGGGATGGTGCCGGACTGACCGAGGTGTTGAAAATCCTGACGCCAAGGCTGGCGGCGGGTGGCGATCGCGGGCTGCCTTGGGACCGGCGGGTGGGCCTGACCGTGGTGCTGGCGCAAGGCGGACAAATGGATCTCGCCCGCGAACAGGTGCAAAAATGCCTCACCGCGGCCACCGAGCAGGAACTGCGTTCGGCCCCGACCAGCTCGCTGTACCGGCTCCTGCTGCTGGCCAAGCGCTTCGGGCTGGAGCTCGCGGATCCTCGGTTGCGGGAGCAAGCCCGCGACCTGCTGCCCGCGGATTGGCGCAGCCGCCTCTAGCTCGCGTTTCAATCGATGTATAATTGCCTTTGCCGCCCGGGATGCTTGCTTGGCTCCGGCTTGCCGAAACCGCCTCTCCTCCCTTGAAATTCATCCCCTCACGCCGCTCTTTCTCCCTGCTGGGCCTGGTGCTGGGCGCGGCGCTGCTGGCTGGCTGCGGTCCCGCCGGCACCCCGGCACCCAAGGTGTCCGCTCCGCCGGCTGTAGTGATCGATACGGACCGGTACACGAAGGAATCCATCGGCGAGCCCTTTGAGGGCAAGCCCTGGATCTCCCACGTCAACATCGTGGATCTCGACCGCGACGGGCGGGCCGACATCCTGGCCTGCGACGACAAGCTCAATGGGATCGTGTGGCTGCGCCAGACCGCGCCGGGCAAGTTCGCCGAGTCCACCCTCATGGCCGGCCTGTCCTCGCCGGTGCACGTGGAGGCCGTGGACCTCGACGGCGACAAGGACCTGGACCTGCTCGTCTCCTGCATGGGCGAGGTTTTCCCCAACAACGACAAGATCGGCTCCATCATCATCCTCGAAAACGACGGCCGGCAGAATTTCACCAAGCACATCATCGCCGACCACATCACGCGCGTCACCGACCTGCGCGCCGGGGATTTCGACGGCGACGGCCGCCTCGACCTCGCCGTGGCCCAGTTCGGCTACGACCAGGGCGAGATCAACTGGCTGCGCAACCTCGGCAACTGGCAGTTCGAGTCCCACAACCTGCTGAACCTTTCCGGCGCCATCAACGTGTGCGTGGCCGACCTGAACGGCGACCGCACCCTCGATATCGTCGCGGTCGTCTCCCAGCAGTGGGAGGAAATCCACCTGTTTGAGAACAACGGCATGGGCCAGTTCAGCGACAAGATCCTGTTCGGTTCCACCAACGAGGATTTTGGCAGCAGCGGCATCAGTCTCTGCGACCTTAACCGCGACGGGCGGCCCGACATCCTCTACACCAACGGCGACGGCTTCGCCTACGCCGATCCCGGCAAGCGCCCGTGGCACGGCGTGCAGTGGCTGGAGAACGTCGGGGGCGGCGCGTTTCGCTACCATCGGATCGGCGATTTGCCCGGCGCCTACGCCCCGGTCGGCGTGGACCTGGATGGCCGCGGCGTCATGGACATCGTCTGCACCAGCGGTTTCAACGACTGGAAGAACCCCGACGCCGTGGCGCTCGTCGCCTTCAAGAACGACGGGAAGATGAACTTCACCATGCATGTGCTCGCCCGGGCCCCGATCCAGCTGATCACCTGCGCCGCGGGCCTGCTCGACGGCTCGGGCAAGCCGTCCATCGTCACCGCCGGCTTCTATTCCTATCCGCCGTTCGATCGCATGGACCGCATCACCCTCTGGCGCCCCAAGGCCGCGCGCTGATGGCCATGACCCGGCGCCACACCCTGGTGTTTCTTGCGCTCGGCATCGTGCTGGGCGCCGCCGGCCTGTTCGGCCACCGGATCGTGAACCGGCACGCCTTCGTCGCCCGCTGCATCCCCGCGCTCCCGCCCCTGGGCGACCGGCCGGCGGCCCTCGCCGAAAGCCTCGCCGGGGCGGAGGCCCGCGCCCGCTCCTGGCTGCCCGCCACCAAGGGCCTCGCCGAACTCAGCCGCCTCTACCACGCCAACGGCTTCTATCCCGAAGCGCTGGCCTGCTACGAGGGATTGCGCCGGCTCGAACCGGCCAACGCCCGCTGGCCCCACCTGCAGGCGAGCATCATCACCAATTTCGGCCGCCTCGACGAGGCGCTGCCGTTGCGCGAGCAAGCCGTGGCGCTGGCGCCCGATTACATCCCGGCCCGCCTGCGGCTCGGCGACATCCTGCTCAAGGGCAATCGGCCGGCGGACGCCGCCAAGGCTTACACGGAAGTGTTGCGCCGCGCCCCCGGCGATCCCTACGCCTTGCTCGGGCTGGCTCGCTGCGATCTCACCGCCAACGACTGGCCCAAGGCCCGGGAGCGCCTGCAGGAAGCCATGGCCCAAAATCCCGACAACATCGGCGTATTGTCCCTGCTCGTGACGGTCAGCGAGCATCAGGGCGACCCCGCCACCGCCGACTCCCTCCGGAGCGTCATCGGCCGGCGCGAGTTCAGCGACCTGCCCGACCCGTGGGTGGATGAACTCTCGGAAGTTTGCTTCGACGCCTATCGCCTGAGCGTGGCGGCCGCGATCGCCAACGCCGCGGGCAACCGGACCGCCGCCCTCGATCTGCTGGACCGCGCCATTGCGCTCTCGCCCAACGCCAGCTCCTACCACCGGCAGGCCGGCCAGTTGTTGCTGGATGACCACAACTACGGCGCCGCCAGAAATCACCTGGAGAAAGCCGTGGCGCTCAACCCGACGGATTCCGACGCGTGGTTGCGCCTGCTCGATGCGCTGCGGGGCCTGGGCCAGACGCAGGCGGTCGTCAGCACGCTGCTCACCGGCCTCTCGCACTGCCCGCAATCGCCCAGCCTGCACCTGGAATATGCCCGCTGGCTGAAATCCGCCAACCGGTTCGACGAGGCGATCGCCGAGTTTCGCTACGGCTACCAGCTGCGCCCCAGTGAAGCTTCCCCGCTGGTCGAGCTGGCGACCACCTACCTCACGGTGGGCCGCACGGACGAGGCGGTCGCGGCGCTCAATCTCGCCCTCGAGCGTCAGCCGGACCATCCGACCGCCCTCGCGACGCTCGCTTTCATCGCCATCAGCCAAAATAACGAAGCCGAGGCCCGGCGGCGCTGGGAACAGATCCGCCGGCAGCCCAAGACGCCCGCGGCGGTCACCAGCAGCCTCCAGCAGGCCTACCAGCAGCAGTTCGGCCGCAGCCTGCCGTAGGCAGGCGCGGTTTCAGCCTGCCAGGATTTTTTCCACCGCGGCCTGCTCGGCGGCGGCGAGCGGCGGCAGTTTCAGGCCGGCATGGATGTCGTCGATCTGCGCGACCTTGCTCGCCCCGATCAGGACGGTGGTGATTTCGGGCCGGCGCAGCAGCCAGAGCGTGGCGAACTGCGCGAGCGTGGCGCCACGCTGCCGGGCGAGGTCGTTGAGGGCCTGGAGCTTTTTCAGCAGCTCGGGCGTGATCTGGCCGGGCTTCAGGAAGACCCCGGACTTCACCGCGCGCGAATCCGCCGGAATGCCGGCCAGGTAACGGTTGGTCAGCAGGCCCTGGGCGAGCGGCGAGAAGGGAATGCAGCCCGCGCCGACCTCGGTGAGCGCGGGCAGCAGCTCCGGCTCCACCCAGCGCTCGAACATGTTGTATTTCGGCTGGTGGATGAGCAGTGGCACGCCGTGGCTCTTGAGGATCGCGGCCGCCTCGCGTGTCTGCGCGGCGCTGTAGTTGGACACGCCGGCATAGAGTGCCTTGCCCGACTTCACGGCGTCGGCCACCGCACCCATCGTCTCCTCCAGCGGCGTGTCGGGGTCGGGCCGGTGCGAGTAGAAGATGTCGACGTAGTCGAGGCCCATGCGCTGCAGGCTCTGGTCGAGCGAGGCCCGCAGGTATTTGCGCGAGCCCCACTCGCCATAGGGACCGGGCCACATGTAGTAACCGGCCTTGGTGGAGATGATCAGCTCGTCGCGGTAGGCCGCGAAGTCTTGTTTCAATAACCGGCCGAAATTCTCCTCGGCCGACCCGGCCGGCGGACCGTAGTTGTTGGCCAGGTCAAAGTGCGTGATGCCGAGGTCGAAGGCCCGGCGCAGCAGCAGGCGCTGGTTCTCCAGTGCGTCGACGCCCCCGAAGTTGTGCCACAGGCCCAGCGAAAGGCGGGGGAGTTTGAGGCCGCTGCGACCGCAGCGGGCGTAAGGGATGGCTTCGTAGCGTTGGGCGTCGGGGGTATAGCTGCTCATGATTCGGGGAAGGGTGCCTGCACAGGAATCACGTCGCGCTCTTTCGCAAGCGCGCGGCGGGCCGCTGGACCGCGGGCATCGGGCAGGTGGCGCCGTCGTGCCAGGTGCCCTCGACGTAGGTCGTGGTCGGGATCTCCGGCACGCCATATTTGTTGTGCTGCAACTGGCCGGCCAGGATCTCCACCGCCAGCGCGCCGACCGTGGTGTGGTTCTGCCGCACCCCGGCCATGCCGCCCGTCAGGTCGTCGAGGAATACATCCACGAACGCCACGTCGTCCGGCACCGAGATGCCCATTTTCTCAAAGATCGGCAGCACGAACGAGGCCTTGCTGATCACCACCTCGGGGCGGTACTTCTTGAACCAGTCCATGAAGGCCTCCGGGTCGGGGAAAACCTCGGACTTGCTCTCGTTCAGCCAGCGCTCGACCGGCTCGGGCTCGGGGAAAAGGTGGGCGGGGATCTGCTCGCGGGCGGTGAGTGCCTGCTGCTCGCAGAGGTAACCGGCCGTCCACAGGTGGTCGACCGCGTGGTCCCACCCGCGGTGCATCACAAACCCGATGCGCCGGTAGCCGGCGGCGATCACCTTCTGCATGGCGAGCCGGGCAATGTCGCACTGGTTGTTGGTGACGTTGTGCAGCGCCGGCTGGTGCGGGAAATAGTCGATCTTCACGGCGCTGAAATTCTCCCACGCAAACTTCAGGGCGTCGCCCATCTCGCGACCGTGCGAGGCGATGATGAGCCCGTTGATGCCGCGCGAATAGAGGATCTGGCCCAGGCGTTCCTGGCTCATGCCCTCCTCCCGCATCCAGAAGTGCTCGAGCTTGTAGCCCAGCTCGTTGGCCTTCGCCAGCGCGCCGGCGTAGAAATCAGGATGGGCCGTGACGTGCTTCCAGCCCCACTGCGTGCTCCAGTTGGTCACATAGGCGAGGGTCGGCGTGTTGCGCCGCTCGATGATGCCGCCGCGATACGCGACCAGCGCGCGCAGCAGCGGATCGGGCGTATAGCCCATTTCCTGGGCCATCGCCTGGATGCGCTGTCGCGTGGCTTCCGGCAGGCGCGGATGATTGCGCATGGCCAGGGATACGGTGGTGACGTGCACGCCAGCTTTCTTGGCGATGTCGGAGAGGGTAACGCGCCTTTCGCTCATTTGGGGTGACGTGATACACACTGCCGTTGTTCCAGACTCAAGTCTATAGTTAGTATGGGTCATCCCTTGAGAGCAGAATATGTGATATCCGAAACTGAACCTTGCTACCCCGCATCCCGGCTACTGCCTTGGAGACAACGGCATTCCGCCTCACTCCTGAATGAAATCATCCAACTCTCACTTCCCTAAGATTGGCAAAATCCGCTACGAAGGACCGCGTTCCGCCAACGCCCTTTCCTTCAAGCATTACAACCCGTCGGAGATCATCGATGGCCGGTCCATGAAGGACCACATGCGTTTCTCCATCGCCTACTGGCACGCCTTCCGCGGCACGGGCTCCGATCCGTTCGGGCCGGGCACGATCAACCGCCCGTGGGAAGCCGGCAAGGACCCCGTCTCCGTCGCCAAGGTGCGCCTGGATGCCGCCTTCGAGTTCTTCCAGAAAATCGAGTCCCCGTTCTGGTGCTGGCACGACCGTGACATCGCCCCGGAGGGCCGCACGCTCGCCGAGTCCAACAAGAACCTCGCCAAGATCGTCGCCCACGCCAAGGGCCTGCAGAAGGCCACGGGCGTGAAGCTCCTCTGGGGCACGGCCAACCTCTTCTCCAACCCGCGCTTCATGTGCGGCGCCTCGACCAATCCCGACGCCCACGTCTTCGCCTACGCCGCGGCGCAGGTGAAGGCCGCCATGGACGCCACCCTCGAACTCGGCGGCGAGAACTATGTCTTCTGGGGCGGCCGCGAGGGCTACGAGACGCTCCTCAACACCAACCTGAAGCGCGAGCAGGACCACCTCGCCCGCTTCCTCCACATGGCGGTCGATTATGCCAAGAGCATCGGTTTCAAGGGCCAGTTCCTCATCGAGCCCAAGCCGAAGGAGCCCACGAAGCACCAGTATGACTTCGACGTCGCCTCCGGCATCGCCTTCCTCCGCACCTACGGCCTCGAGAAGTACTTCAAGTTCAACATCGAGACCAACCACGCCACCCTCGCCGGCCACACCTTCCAGCACGAGATCGAGGTGGCCGCCGCCGCCGGCGCCCTCGGCTCGATCGACGCCAACGCGGGCGACCTGCTCCTCGGCTGGGACACCGACCAGTTCAACACCGACGTCCGCGAGCTCACCCTCGCCATGGTCTCCATCCTCAAGGCCGGCGGCCTTGGCTCCGGTGGCTTCAACTTCGACGCCAAGCTGCGCCGTCCGTCCACCGACCTCGACGACCTCTTCCACGCCCACATTGGCGGCATGGACGCCTACGCCCTCGCCTTCAAGCTCGCCCGCCGCATCCTCGCCGAGGGCAAATTCGAGTCGTTTGTCGCCGAGCGCTACAGTTCCTACGACACCGGCTACGGCCGCGACATCGAAACCGGCAAGGCCAACTTCAAGTCCCTGGAGAAACTCGTTCTTGGTAAGCTCGGCGAACCGGCACCCAAGTCCGGCAAGCAGGAGTATCTCGAAAATCTACTGTTGCAGTACCTGCACGGTTGATCCGCCGGACTTACCTACCCCAGCCTCCTACCCCATGGCCGTTGCTTCTCCCTACCTTGATCCCGGGCTCCCGCTCGGGCAGCGTCTCGACGACCTTATCGGTCAGCTGACCCTGCCGGAGAAGATCAGCCAGCTCGTCCATGACAGCAAGGCCATCGACCGGGTCGGGGTGCCCGCCTACAACTGGTGGAACGAGGCCTGCCACGGCGTCGGCCGCAACGGCCGCGCCACCGTGTTCCCGCAGGTCATCGGCCTCGGCGCCACCTGGAACCGCGACCTCGTCAAGCGCGTGGCCACCACGATCGCCGACGAGGCCCGGGCCAAGCACCACGCCGCTCTCGCCGCCGGCCGGCGCGGCCAGTACCAAGGCCTCACCTTCTGGACTCCCAACATCAATATCTTCCGCGACCCGCGCTGGGGGCGCGGCCAGGAGACCTTCGGCGAAGATCCCTGCCTCACGGGCGAGTTGGGCTCCGCCATGGTGTGCGGCCTGCAGGGTGATCACCCCCATTACCTGAAGACCGCCGCCTGCGCCAAGCACTACGCCGTCCACAGCGGGCCCGAGCAAGACCGCCACGGCTTCGACGCCATCCCCACGCAGAAGGATTTTGCCGAGACCTACCTCCCGGCGTTCAAGAAGCTCGTTGATGCGGGCGTGGAGTCCGTCATGGGCGCCTACAACCGCACCCTCGGCGAGCCCTGCTGCGGCAGCCAGCTCCTCATCGGGGACATCCTGCGCAAGCGCTGGGGCTTCAAGGGCCACTTTGTCAGCGACTGCGGCGCCATCGATGATTTCCACCAGCAGCACAAGGTCACCAAAAACGCCGTCGAGTCCGCCGCCCTGGCGGTGAAGCACGGCTGCGACCTCAACTGCGGCTGCACCTACAACGACCTCGTCGTGGCCGTGAAGGAAGGCCTCGTCACCGAGGCCGAGATCGACACGGCCCTGCGCCGCCTGCTCTCCACCCGCTTCAAGCTCGGCCTGCTCGACCCGCAGGACCAGGTGCCATGGTCCCGGACCTCCCCCGCGATCATCGACTGCGCATCGCACCGCCAGCTCTCCTGCGAGGCCGCGGTCGAGTCCATCGTCCTGCTGAAGAACAATGGCATCCTGCCGCTGCGGCAGGATCACGACAGTATCCTGGTCTGCGGCCCGACCGCCGCCAATACCACGGCGCTGATCGGCAACTACTATGGGTTCTCCCCGCGGCTCGTCACCCTGGCGGAAGGCATCTTTGGCCGCGCCCCCGAGAGCACCCGCACGGTCTACCGCCTGGGCTCGCCGCTGTTCAGCCCGATGTCGCCCGGCGTCAACTACACCTACTCCACCGCCGCGGAAAACGAGATCACCATCGCCATCATCGGCCTCGACCCCTCGCTCGAGAGCGAGGAGGGCGACAGCCCGGCCTCCCCCATCGGCGGGGATCGCGCCACCATCGAGCTGCCCAAGGTCCAGCTCGAGTTCATCACCGAGCTGCGCAAGCACGCGAAGAAACTCATCGTCGTCCTCACCGGCGGCAGTTCCATCGCCGTGCCCGAGGTGCAGGACTTCGCCGACGCCGTCCTGCAGGTCTGGTATCCGGGCTGCGAAGGTGGCCGCGCCCTGGCCGAGGTGCTCTTTGGCGACGCCTCGCCCTCCGGCAAGCTGCCGCTTACCGTCCCGCGCCGCACGGCCGACCTGCCGCCGTTCATCGACTACGCGATGAAGGGGCGCACCTACCGTTTCTCCGGGATCGAGCCGCTCTATCCTTTCGGGTTTGGCCTCAGCTATGCGAAGTTCAGCTACAGCAAGCTTATCGTGAGCGCCCCCCAACTTGCCGCCGGGCAGGAAGTGACCGTGCGCACGACGATCTCCAATTCTTCCGACCGCGCCGCACAGGAGGCCGTGCAATGCTACCTCCAGCCCCCGCGTTCCTGGGCCAACGCCCCGCTGGCGACGCTCGTGGATTTCCAAAAGGTCTCCGTCCCGGCCAAGGGCTTCGTTACGGTGGAGTTCAAGCTCCCCGCCGCGGCCTTTGCGCAGGTGGACGCCGCCGGCCGGCACGTTCATGTCCCGGGCAGCTACGGGATCGTCGTCGGCTCCGCTTCCCCCGGCGCCCGCGCCGTCGCCCTCGGCGCCCCCGCCCCCGCCACGGCCACGCTTGCCTTGGTCTGATTCCGGGCGGACGCTTGCCCCCGTTCCTCCCCAGTTTCCCCGCTTAGCTTCGATTGGACCGGTTTTCGACCGCATCCAGCACCCCTAACCCCACCCCTCATGAAACTATCCGTCCGTGAAAAAGTCGGCTACGCCCTCGGCGACGTCGCGACCAACTTCTTCTTCCAGTCGATGATTCTCTACCAGAACCGTTTTTATACGGACACGGTGGGGCTCTCACCGGCGATTGTGGGCTGGATGTTCCTGATCGTGCGGCTGGGTGACGCGGTGTTCGATCCCATCATCGGCGCGCTCGCCGACCGCACCAAGTCGCGCTGGGGCAAGTTCCGCCCGTGGATCCTCTTCACCGCGATCCCGTTCGGCGTCGTCTTCTGGCTGGTCTATGTGACCCCCAATGTCGGCCCCCAGGGCAAGCTCATCTACGCCTATGTCACCTATATTCTGGTGATGGTCATGTACTCGGCCAACAACACGCCGTATTCCGCCCTGATGGGCGTCATGACCCCGGACGTCAGCGAGCGCTCCAACATCGCCCGCTACCGTTTCGTCGCCGCGCTCTTCGGCCAGTTCCTGATCCAGGCCCTCGCGCTCCCCCTCGTGGACAAGTTCGGCGCCGGCGACAGCGCCAAGGGTTGGGCCGTCACCATGGCGATCTTCGGTGTCGCGATCGTGATCTGCAACCTGGTCGTCTTCGCCACCACCAAGGAACGCGTGCTCCCCGACCCCACGCAGAAGCCCTCGATCAAGGAGGACATCAAGAACGTGTTCGGCTGCAAACCCTGGATGGCGCTCTTCATCTTCACCCTGGTCATCTTCACCATGCTCGTGCTCCGCGGCAGTTCGCTGAACTACCTTTTCACCTACTACATGGACCACGACTCGATCCGCACCTTCCTCGACCGGATCGGGCTGGCGACCGCGGCGACCAACGAGGCGGCGAACGAAGGCGTGCTGGGCAGCATGGGCCTGCTGTTGAAACCCGACAGCTCCAACGCCGCCAGCGTCGGCCTCTCCTTCTTCGCGGTGCTGGGCTCCGTGATCCAGATCATCGGCATCGCGTTCTCCAAGCCGCTGTCCGACCGGTTCGGCAAGAAGACCGTGTTCATCACCGGGGTGGCCGTCACCACCCTGGCCACGGCCGCCGTCTTCCTCGTGGGGCCGAAGTCGATGACCGAGATGTTCTGGCTCACCGTCCTGTGGGGTGTGGGTTGGGGCCCGACGGTTCCCCTGCTCTGGCTGATGATCGCCGACGTCGCCGACTATTCGGAATGGCAGACCTCGCGCCGTGCGACCGCCTTCATGTATGCCGGCATCCTTTTCGCCCTGAAGGCCGGCCTCGGCTTGGGCGGTGCGGTGGCCGGCTGGGTCATCGGCGCCTACGGTTACGTGGCCAACGTCGCCCAGACCGAGCACGCGCTCCTCGGCATCCGTCTGGGCGCGTCGCTCTACCCTGCCCTCTTCCTGGGCGTCGGCCTCGGCTGCCTGGCCGTTTATCCGATCACCCAGGAACTCAACGCGCGGATCCAGCAGGAGCTCGAGGAACGCCGCAAAAAGTTCGCCAGCAGCTGAATCTGGCCCCATTGCGGGCTGTCCCACCCGCCATGAAATTACTCCGGCTTATTCCGTTGCTGCTCGGCTTTGCCGCGGCGGGCTCGGCTGCGCCACAAACGCGCAATCTTTTCCACGAGCTGCTCGGCAAGTCCGAGGCTGAGCTCGACGCCAAACTGGACGCCGCGTGGCAGCATTTTTTCCGCGGCGATCAGGATCTCGCACGCCTCTATTATCCCGTCGGCGAGGATATGGCCTACATCGCCGATATCGGCAACGGCGATGTCCGCTCCGAGGGCATGTCGTACGGCATGATGCTCGCCGTGCAACTGGACAAGGAGGAGGAGTTCCGGCGGCTCTGGAAATGGGCGAATCGGTACATGCGCCACGCCGACGGCCCGCGAAAGGGCTATTTCGCCTGGCAGTGCAAGTTCGACGGCACCGTGATCGACCCCGGCTCGGCCAGCGATGGCGAGGAGTGGATTGCCATGGCGTTGTTCTTCGCCTCGCACCGCTGGGGCAACCGCGAGGGCATCTTCAACTATGGGGCGGAGGCGCAAACCCTCCTGCGCGACATGCTGCACAAGCAGGCCACGGCTGAGGTCACGGCGATCTTCGAGCACACCGCGCGGCAGGTTGTCTTTGCCCCCAACCCCCGGGCCGGTCGCTTCACCGACCCGTCGTATCACGTGCCCGCCTTCTACGAGCTCTGGGCCCGCTGGTCGGACAACCCCAGCGACCGCGCCTTCTGGGCCGAGGCTGCCAACGTCAGCCGCGCCTTCTTCCACCGGGCCGCCCACCCCGGCACCGGCCTGATGCCCGAATACGCGCATTTTGACGGCGCGCCATTCATCTTGGCGGGTTACGGCCCGGGCAAGGGTGACTTCCGCTACGATGCCTGGCGCACTCTGGCCAACGTCGCCCTCGACCACGCCTGGTGGCAGGCCGATCCGTGGCAGGTCGAGCAAAGCAACCGGGTGCTTCGCTTCCTCGCCCAGGCCCAGCCAGCCAACGAGTATTCCCTCGACGGCCGGCCCTTGGGTGGCGGCGGCTCCCTCGGTCTTATCGCCATGGCCGCCGTGACCGGCCAGGCCGCCGATCCCGCCCTCGCCCGGCCCTTTGTCCAACGCCTCTGGGACGCTCCCCTCCCCGAGGGAAAATGGCGCTACTACAACGGCCTGCTCTACTGCCTCGGCCTGCTCCAGGCCGGCGGCCGCTTCCACGTTTACGCGCCGCCCGCTTCCCGATGAAAAAATTTCTGCTCCTGCTCGGCCTCGGCCTGCTCAACCTTCGGGCCGACGACGGCTACCGGCTCTGGCTGCGGTATGATCGGATCGAAAACGGCAGCTACAAGACCGCCGCCATCGGCACTCTCCAACACATCATCCTGCAGACATCGTCCGGGACGGACGCACCCATCGTGGCCTCCGCCGGCAACGAACTCCGCGATGGTCTCGCTGGTCTTCTCGGGATCACGCCGACGATCACTGTGGCGCGCCGTCCGTTCGCCAAGGACACCAATGAATTTGACGGCGACGGCTACTCTCTCCGCACCGGCCATGAACTGCCACCAGGCACCCTGGTGATCAGCTCCGACCGTGATGTCGGTGTCCTCTACGGTGCCTTCGATCTGCTCCGCCGCATCCAGACCGGCCAATCCCTTGGCCAGTTGGCTGTCACGAGCACCCCGAAGGTCCAGCGTCGCCTGCTCAACCACTGGGACGATCTCAACCGCCACGTCGAGCGCGGTTATGCCGGCTTCTCGCTCTGGGAATGGTTCTACCTGCCCGAAATCCGTAATCCGCGCTATCGCGACTACGCCCGCGCCTGCGCCTCGATCGGCATCAACGGCACCGTCCTCACCAACGTCAACGCCAACGCCCAGATCCTGACTCCCGCCTACCTCGTCCGCGTCGCCGCCCTCGCCGACGAATTCCGCCCCTACGGCGTGCGCGTTTATCTCGCCGCCCGGTTCAGCGCGCCGATCGAGATCGGCGGGCTCAAGACCGCCGACCCGCTCGACCCGGCGGTCGCCGCCTGGTGGAAGGCCAAGGTGGACGAAATCTACCGTTACGTGCCCGACTTCGGCGGCTTCATCGTGAAAGCCAACTCCGAGGGCCAGCCCGGCCCGCAGGACTATAAACGCACCCACGCCGACGGCGCCAATATGCTGGCCGACGCCGTCGCCCCGCACGGCGGCATCATCATGTGGCGCGCCTTCGTCTATTCCCCCGACAACGTCGACGACCGCGCCAAGCAGGCCCAGACCGAGTTCCAACCGCTTGACGGCAAGTTCCGCGACAACGTGGTCGTCCAGATCAAGAACGGCCCGATTGACTTCATGCCGCGCGAACCCTTCTCCCCGCTCTTCGGCCACATGCCGAAGACCCGCCTCGCGCTCGAGCTGCAGGTCACGCAGGAATACCTCGGCCAGTCCACCCAGCTCGCCTACCTCGCCCCGATGTGGAAGGAGGTGCTCGACGCCGACACCTACGCCAAGGGCCCCGGCTCGACCGTCGCGCGCGTGATCGACGGCAGCCTGCGCGGGCAATCGCCGAGCGTCATCGCCGGTGTCGCCAATGTCGGCACCGACCGCAATTGGACCGGCCACCTGCTGGCCCAGGCCAACTGGTATGCCTTCGGCCGCCTCGCCTGGGATCATTCGCTCACTGCCGAAGCCATCGCCCGCGAATGGACCCGCCAAACCTTCGGCTCCGATCCGGTCGTCGGGCAGACGATCAACCGGATGCTGCTCGGCTCGCGCGAGACCGTGGTGAACTACTCCATGCCGCTCGGCCTGCACCATATCATGGCAGAGGGAAATCACTACGGCCCCGGGCCGTGGGTGGACAAACTGGCCCGCGCCGACTGGACCTCCGTCTATTACCACAAGGCCGATGAAAAGGGCCTCGGCTTCGACCGCACCGCCACCGGCTCCAACGCCCTCGCCCAATACGCCCCCGAATTACAGAAACTCTGGGGCGATCCAGCGACCTGCCCCGAGAACCTGCTGCTCTGGTTCCATCATGTTTCGTGGGACCACAAGATGAAGTCCGGCCGCACGCTCTGGGACGAACTCTGCCTCCGCTACCAGCAGGGCGTGGATGAAGTCCGCGCCCTGCAGCGCGAATGGGACTCACTCAAGAGCCGCCTCGACGGCGAACTGTTCACCCAGGTCCAGCAGCGCCTCGTCCGGCAGGAACTGGACGCCCGCGACTGGCGCGACGCCTGCCTGCTCTACTTCCAGCAGTTCGCCAAACGCCCCTTCCCGGCCGGCGTCGAGCCCGCCGCCCATCCGCTCGCCACCTACCAGGCCATCCGCCTGCGCAACATGCCCGGGCATCGGTGACCGACGACTTATGGGTCGCATGTGCCCTATTGGTCCTATAAATTCCGGACTCGCATGAAACCCCTGCTCTTCCCCCTCGTTGCCACACTCACTTTCACCTCTGCGCTCCTTGCCGCCGATGATTACGTGCCCGGTCCCGACTCGATCGTCCAGGCCGGCGTGCCGCAGGGCGAATTGCTCAAGTTCACCTTTGCCGCTTCAAAGATATTTCCTGGCACGACGCGCAATGTCACGGTTTACGTGCCACGCCAGTACGATCCCACCAAGCCCGCCTGCGTCTACGTCAACCAGGACGGCGTGCAGAACAACGCCCCCGTCGTCTTCGACAACCTGATCGCGAAGGGCGAGATGCCGGTCGTCATCGGCGTGTTCGTGACGCCTGGCGTCGTCCCCGTCACTGATCCCGCCGCCCTGCCCCGGTTCAACCGCAGCTTCGAATACGACGGCTTGGGCGACGGCTACGCCCGCTTCCTGCTTGAGGAGTTGCTGCCCTTCGTCGAGCAGCAGAAGGCCTCTGACGGCCGCGCCCTCCGTCTCTCCGCGTCCGGCAACGACCGCGCCATCGGTGGCGGCAGCAGCGGGGCCATCGCCGCCTTCACCGCGGCCTGGGAACGGCCCGACGGTTTCTCCCGCGTCTACAGCGGCATCGGCACCTACGTCGACCTGCGCGGCGGCGCCCGCTACCCCAGCCTCATCCGCAAGACGGAGCCCAAGCCCATCCGCATCTTCCTGCAGGACGGCTCGGCCGATCTCAACATCTACGCCGGCGACTGGTGGATGGCAAACCAGACGATGGAGCGCGCCCTCACCTACGCCAATTACGAGGTGGCCCACGCCTGGGGCGAGGGCGGCCACAACGGCAAGCAGCAGACCGCCGTCTTTCCCGACGCCATGCGCTTCCTCTGGAAAGACTGGCCGACGCCCGTGAAGGCCGGCACGCTGCCGGCCGAGCGCATCGGGCCTATCCTGATCCCCGGCGAGGGCTGGCAGCTCGTCGGCGAAGGCTACCAGGTTTCCGAGGGCACCGCGGTGAATACCAAGGGCGAGTTTTTCTTCACCGACATTCCCGCCAGCAAGGCCTACCGCCTCGACGCCGCCGGCAAGCCGGTCGAGTTCATCGCCGACACCAAGCGCGCCAACGGCCAGGCGTTCGGTCCGGACGGGCGGCTCTATGCCTGTGCCACCGCCACGAAACAGGTTCTCGCCTATGGTCCGGAGATGAAATCCGTCGTCATCGCCGAGGGCATCGGCGGCAACGACCTCATCGTCGCACACAACGGCAATATCTACGTGACCAATCCCGGTGCCGGCGAAAACAAGGTCTGGCTGGTCAAGCCCGACGGCACGAAGCGGGAAGTCGACGCCGGCCTGCGCTCGCCCAACGGCATTGCACTGTCGCCCGACCAGACGCTGCTCTACGTCGCCGACTACGCGTCGCACTGGGTGTATAGCTATGTGATCCAGCCCGACGGCACGCTCGCACACAAGCAGCGGTATTATTGGCTCCACGTCGGCGACAACGACGACCAGGCCTTCACCGACGGCATGAAGGTGGACATCAACGGCCTGCTCTACGTCGCGACGCGGATGGGCATCCAGATCTGCGATCAGGCCGGCCGGGTGAACGCCATCATCCCCACGCCCAACGGCCGCTGCACCAACCTCGTCTTCGGCGGCGAGAAGTTCGACACGCTCTACGCCACCTGCAACGAGAAGGTCTACAAGCGGAAGCTGAACACGACCGGCGTCAACGCCTGGGCCCCGCCGCTCAAGCCCACCGCCCCGAAGCTGTAGCCGGCACCAATCAACCCGGCATTCTGCTGACCTGGTTTTCTCCAATCGCATTGAATTCAACGAGTCGTGAATTCAATTGAGCCAACCGGCGGCGGGCTATTGAGAAACCCAGTTCAGGTCCGGTCCTGGACGGGACCCGATTTTCGACTAAATCTTCACCACCAATCAAATCCCCGTTTAATTGAGCCACTGCCAGTGGCATAAACAGCGTTCGGCATAAACCACTATGAAGCACCGCATCCTAGTATTCTTGGCGTTTATTTGTGCGCTCTCGTTGATCTGCGCTGCCTCAGGCGCGTCAAAGCCGCAGAAGGGAAACGCACTGCTCCTCGGCACGAAGAAAGGAAAGGTTCAGATATTCATTCGCGAAGTCGATGGTGCGCTGGTTGGCGATCTGCCCTTCAAGCCGGCTTACCAGCAGGAAGTCGCAGCTGGTGTTCATAGAATTCAGCCATTCTGTATCGTGAACGAAAGTTGGGGCCAGCAGATGGGACCAGCGGTTGTCATCGAGCAGGAGTTTCTCGAAGGACGCGTCTACCAGCTAGAATACGCGAGCAAGGAGAGGGACTATTTGGTGCGCGTGACAGAAGTTGCCTCTAAGAAGAAATGAAGACGAGGCCGAACCATCCGCCCGAGCCAATGCCGCTAAAGCGGCATGGCTCATCTTAGACGTTAGGCAATGAAAGCCATGAAAACTGAAAAAGCAGCTCTGACGGTGTTATGCGCTCTCGTGTGCGCGTGGACCATTAAGATGTTGGTTGGTGTAGTGGACATAGCACGGGTCCAAGATGTTTCTGTACTTGCCGCTATTTTCGAGGTCTCGATGTTCTTCGGAGCGGCAATACTTCCTTTGGTAGCAGTTTGGTTATTCGAGAAACCTAAATGGAAGTGGCTCTATGTGCTCTGGGCGCCTTGCATGCTCTACGTGATCGTTCTGGCTTTTCGTTCTGTGTTCGTCAGTCCGCTGGCCGGAAGCCTGCGACTGCTGATTTGGTCAGCGATCATTGTTCTATTCGTCCGCGAATCGAAGGATCCCAAACCAGCCTAACCAGCCACCAGTGCCAACCCTCACCGTAAACGTTAGGTAATGAAGAAGCGCCGCATCTATGCCTGGGTTTTGGTTTGCGCAGCCTTGGTGCTGGCGGCGGGACTCCGCACCAGCACAGGCCAGGGCTATTCAGACCCTATCGTCCTGCCGGCGAAACCAGACGTCGCTCGATCGCCCCGGATATTGGAGGTCAGGCTGACGAATCAGAAGACGGGACGGCCTCAGTCATACCAATGGTTCCTCTCGGTTCCCGTCGGTGGTTCGGTCGAAGTGGAGTGTCACGAGTGGACGCTTATCAGCTTCTTCGGTTTTTCATTATCCGGGATGCCGAAGAATTCGTTCCACCGCGTCATCCCGCTCGATAGCTCGGACGAGGGTGTGGCAGGCCCCTATCATTTCGTTATCCGTTGGCGCACGAGAAATGAAACCTAACCAGCCGTCACGACCAATGCCGTTAAAGCGGCATAGCTCATCTTGAACGTTCGGCGCATCATCAAGTTCTTGGCGGCGTGGGCAATCACTTGGATTGTTGGTGGAGCCATTATCGGCATCATCATGAGCCTTGGAGACACCGGGCACGTAGGCTCTCTCGGCACCATTCTGATTCTGGTAACTGCCGGCGCAATTTTCGGTGGCGTCGGCGGCAGCGTCTTTGCACCGCTGTTCACTTGGCTTGCTCCACAGCTTCCTGCGCGGTCAGCACGGGCGGGCGTAGCAGCAGTTCTGGGTACACTGTCCGGCTTGCCCGGCATCTATATCGCCGATCGAGTCGTGGGCATCACCGATGCTCTCACCGTCGGCAGCGTGGCTGGAGCCGTCACCGGTCTCGCATGCGGGGCGCTTTCAGTTTCTGAGTATGGACAACACAAACGCACGGCCTAACCATGCGCTGCAACGAGCCGTCGCGCTCACTTCTGCCCAACGAAGACCTTGAACTTCATCACCTGGTCCACCAGCGCCGCGGAGGTGGCGGCGACTTTCCCGGTGTCCGCCTCGAGGAGCGAAAGCGTGAAGGTCTCTTCGTTCCGCTCCGCCTTCAGCGTATAATTCTTCGCCGCGGGGATGAGCAGGTCCACGTCGCCGACGTGCTCGCTCCCTTCGTTGCCCAAGGCCACAATGACCCGGTGATGTCCCGGCTGCAGCTGGTCGGTGGCCCCGGCCTCGACCCCGTCGATCATCTGGATGTGGCAGCGGATTTCCTTGTTGGCCGGCGACACGTCCTTGCTGGGCACATGCTCCTGGATCGTGGCCACCGGCTTGCCCTTGTTGCCCCCCAGACTTTCCGGCAGGCTGGAGCAGCCGGTCAGGATCAGCAGCGAGACGGCAAGGGGAAGCAGGCTTTTCATCGGGTTACGAAGTGGAGGCTGAAGGTGTCCCGGGGAAAGGCAACATGAGGGTGGCGAAACTTTGCGTCCATCCCCTTCCCAAGTGCAATTTAACAACGTTATCGCAGGCCGCGGGGCAATCTGGGGATAGTGGCGGCCGGCGGTGTTACGCTGGCGGCTACTTCACCCTTGGCCCTATGCCCGCCCGGGCTAGGATCCGACCGTAACTTCTTCCCCATGAAAAAACTGCTCCCCCTCCTCGGCCTGTCGGCACTGCTGTGCTCGGGCCTGTTTGCCCAAACCGCGGAAGAGCGCGCCAGCGCGGCCGCCTATCTCGAAAAGACCAAGGCCGGCGTGATCGCGGCCGCCAAGGGGCTCTCCGACGCCCAGCTCAATTTCAAGCCAGCCCCGGAGAAATGGTCTGTCGCCCAGGTGCTCGAGCACATCGCCTCCGCCGAGGACATGCTCTTTGGCATGATCCAGGGACAGGTGATGAAGGCACCCGCCCGGACCGAGGCCGACGACCTCAAGGCGCTCGACCAGTTGATCCTGACGGCGATTCCGGACCGCACCCAGAAACGTTCCGCCCCCGAGCCGCTGATCCCGAATGACCGCTTCCACGGCGCCAAGGCCAGCCTCGAACACTTCGCCGCCGCCCGTGACAAGACCATCGCCTTCCTCAAGGACACCCAGGGCCTCCGGGACCACGCCACGGACAGCCCCATGGGCAAAAAATTCGACGGTTACCAGTGGGTGCTGTTCATCGCGGCACACTCCGAGCGCCACACCAAGCAGATGATCGAGGTGAAGGATAATCCCAATTTCCCGAAGTCCTGAGAGCAGTTTCAGCCACAAAAAGCACAAAAGGCGCAGAAGTCTTGTTTTGTGACTTCTGTGCCTTCTGTGGCCAAACCTCTGGTCAAGCCTTACCCGCCAGGCGCAGGGCGCCGTAGCCGGCGCGCTCGGGGCGCGTGAGCAGGGCGTTGGCCGCGGCATCGTTCACGAAATGCCCGGCCTTTCCATCCCACGTGAGCGGGCGGCCGGTCTTCATCGCGATCCAGCTGAGGATGCACGCCGTGTTGCTGTGATGGGCCATGGCCGCGGGCGATAGCGGCGTGGCGCGCGACTTCACGCACTCCAGCCAGTTCTTATGGTGCGAGAGGCTGGCCGGGAACTTCACGGTCACCCCGTTCGGGTCGAGCAGCTTCGGGTCGCTGGCGGCGAGCCAGTGCAGCTTGCCGGGGGTGTTGCTCTTCGGATCGCTGGCCGTCGCCGCCTCGTCGCGGCTCACAAAAATCCAGCCTTCGTCACCGATGAACTTGATGCCGTTCTGCAACTCGTCGGAAACGCGCATCTGCACGTCGCCCGGGTAGGTCAGGTGGACGTTATACTTGCCGTGGACGTTCCAGATCGTGTTGGTCGGAAACTCACCCTTGCCCTCGATCTTCGTTGGGCCGCCAAATTCCTGGTCCATGCCCCAGTGCGCCACGTCGAAGTGGTGCGCGCCCCAGCCGGTGATCATGCCCAGGCAATACGATTCGTTGCGCAGCCAGCCCGGACGCGAGGGAATGTCGCTCTGCGAATGCACGCGCTGCTCCGTGTAGTACACCTCGGGGGTCGGCCCAAGCCACAGGTCGTAGTTCAGGTTCGCCGGCACCGGCTGCGCCGGATCGTCGGGTTTCGTCGGGTCGATCGGCAGGCCGATCTCGACCGCCTTGAGGCGGCCGACCCGGCCACTGCGGACAAATTCGCAGGCCTTGCGGAACTGCTCGTGCGGGCCCCAGGAGCGCTGCTGGCTGCCGATCTGCATGATCCGTCCGCTCTTCGCGACGGCATCGCGCAGGATGACGCTCTCCGCATGGGTCATGGTGAACGGCTTCTGCAGATAGACGTCCTTGCCGGCGAGGATGGCGCGCAGCGCCACCTCGGCATGCTGGTGGTCGGGCAGACTGATGACGACGGCATCGATGTCTTTCCGGGCGAGCAGTTCCTGGTAATTTCCGTAGGTGGCGATCTCCGGTGCCGTGCTGCCGGCCTCGCGGTGGAATTTCTCGAGGAGCGCCTTGCCGGCGGCCAGCCGCTTCGAGTCGAGATCACACACGGCGACGGTGTCCGCGAGGCCGGACTTGAACACACCGGGCATGTCGTGCCCGCTCGCAATCCGGCCGCAGCCGATCTGCCCGACCCGGATGCGGCTGTTCGGTGCCGTGGTGATGCGGGACATGCACGATGACAGGAGCAGCGGAACAGAGAAGGCGGCGGCGGTGCGCACAAACTGGCGGCGCGAAATGGGGGCAGCGGGGTGTTTCATGGGGTAAGGAGAGGATTTTGATTCAGAAACCAAGAAGCCACAAAGCTTCTCCTGGATTCCTGGCTTCTGAATTCAAGACTTGGTTACTTGATATTATCCGTGTTGCTCACGAAGGCGACGCGGGTGCTGTCGGGCGACCACGAGGGCACGTTGATCGTGCCCTGCCCGCCGAACACGTAGGCGATCACGCGCGGCTTGCCCCCGGTGATGGGCATGAGCCGCAGGTAGCAGTGCTTGTAGTAGGGATGCTGGTCGGGTTGCACGTCCTGGCCGTAGGAGATGAAGGCGATCCACTTCCCGTCGGGCGAGATGTGGGGGAACCAGTTGTTCCACTCGTCATTCGTGACCATCTCCTGCTCGGAGCCGTCAGGCTTCATGCGCCAGAGCTGCATCAGGCCGGAGCGCGTCGAGTTGAAGTAGATGTACTTGCCGTCCGGCGTGAACTCCGGGCCGTCGCTCAGGCCGGGTGTGCTGGTGAGACGGATCTCGTCGCCGCCGTCGGCGGAAATCTTGTAGATGTCGTACTTGTCGCTCTTGTCGTCGGGCTTCTCCTTGCGCCCGCCGGTGTAGACCATCCATTTGGCATCGGGCGACCAGCCGTGGAAGTACGAGGGGGAATTCTTCGTCACGCGCACCGGCGCGCCACCCTTGGCCGGCAGCTTGTAGACGACCGAGCGGCCGCCGTCATCCGGCGTGTGGATGCTGACGCCGAGCATCTTGCCGTCGAAGGTCAGGACGTGGTCGTTGTTGTTGCGGCCGATGGTGCCCGTGTCGAGCGGACCGACCTGCTTCGTGACGAGATCGAAGGTCTTGAGCTGGCCCTTGTTCGCCCCGGGGCCGCTGACGTTCACGATGAGGGTCTTCCCATCGGGCATCCAATTGGGCGCCTCGAACTGCTCCGGCGAACTGTACACCGTCTCCAGCTTGCCGGTATGGACGTTGAGGATCTCGAGGTGCGCACCGATGTAGTCGCGGTAAGGCACATAGCCGGCCTTGGGCGGCTGGACGATGCGCACGTCCTTGAAGATGACCTCTTCCTTCACCTTGGCGTCGTGGGAGCAGAGGAACAGGCCGACGAAGACCTCGTCGCCGAGGGCGAGGTCGGCCAGCGTGCCGGTGGTGAACGTCTCGCCATAGCGGGCGGAGGAGAAGATGTAGGTGTTGCCCCGGCGCTCGAGCTGGATCACGTCGCCACCCTTGAGATCGAGCACGACCTGCTCGGTGACGGCGCCCTTGGCGCGGCGGTACTGGAGCGAAGTCAGGCCGTCGCCATGCACGCAGGCATCGGCGTAGGCGGAATCGGCGTCGAGGCTCGAACGCGCGATCCAGCCCGCCTTGCGGTGCGGATCGACTCCCATGCCGACGAACTCGACGCGGGCGCGCACGATGAAGTCACCCTTCAGCTTGTTCCAGGCGATGTGGTGCTGGTCGGACGTGCCCCACATGTTGATGCCGGCGGCGCTCATGCGGTAGTGCTGGAGGGAGGCGTCGTAGGTGGTGGAGCCGGCGATGGCGGGGGCGCCAATGTCAGCGGAATCGGCGAATTGTCCGACCGGCGGGCCGGCGAACACCGTGAGGGCAAGGGCGAGACAGCCGGCCAGCAGGCCGGTGAGACGGGGTAGTTTCATGGAGGGGTGTTGAAGGGGTAAACAACGAAAGGGAGAGCTAAATCAGGGACGGTCGTTTTGCCAATTTTATGGCATGTAATTACGGTCAATCAATCGACCGGGACTGGAGGGCTTGCGTCTCTGCGAGCCGGGCGTTCCGAGTATTCGCGAACTCCTCACACACCCCGCCCTGCGGGCACCCCCCCTTGATAGAGGGATCTCCGGAAGCGGGGGTTTGGGTCCCCTCTATGAAGAGGGGTGGCGCGAAGCGACGGGGTGTGCAGGGATCGCTCATAGCTGTCCTTTCGGGCTTCCCTCAAAAACCCATGCTCACGCCGCCATCGACCGGCAGAATGGAACCGGTGACGAACTTCGCGGCGGGCGAGGCCAGGTAGACCGCCGCCCAGCCGACGTCGTCGGGCTGGCCCAAGCGGGCCATCGGCGTGCGACTGACGATCTTGGTTTTGCGGCCTGGGTCGCCCTCGAAGGCCTTGCGCGACATCGCAGTGTCGATCCAGCCGGGCGCGATGGCGTTCACCCGCACCCCGTGCTGCGACAGCTCCGTCGCCATCGTCCGGATCATGCCGATCATGGCCGACTTGGCCGCGGCATAGGCCACGACCAGCGGAATGCCGAACAGCGAGGCCATCGAGGCCATGAAGATGACGTTGCCGTGCTTGCGCTCGATCATGCCCGGGACGACGGCACGCGACAGGGCGTGCGCGCCGAAAATATGCGTGCTGAGGACCTTTTGGAATTCCTCGGGCGTGGTCTCGATCGCCGGTTTCTTCAGGTGGATGCCGGCGTTGTTGACCAGGCAGGTGACCGGCCCGTGCTCCTTGGTGATGCGGGCAATGAGTGCGTCGGCCTGGTCGTACAGGGTGATGTCATGCACCACGTAGGACGCGCCCTCCCCCAACCCCTTCACGGCGGCGGCGAGTTCCGCCTCGCGCCGGCCAATGAGCACCACGCGCGCGCCCGCCTCGTGCATGGCCTGCGCAACCGCCAGGCCGATGCCGGTGCCGCCACCGGTGATGAGCACATGTTCGCCTTTGAGCGAGAAGGCCTCCGGAAATTTGAGAAGTTTGGAAGTTGCCATGATGATAGGGAGAAATCTCAAAGGCCAAACATCCAAATCCCAAAGCAATCGGGCCAAACGTCGGAAAATCTAAATTCCGAATTTGGTTTCCGAAACCTTGTTTGGGATTTGGCGTTTGGCATTTGGAGTTTGGAACGCGCGAGTGCGAAAATCACTTCGTCCTGTTAAAGCCATCCACGACGGCGCGGATTGCTTTCGTATGGTCAGGAGTGCTGCCGCAGCAGGAGCCGACAATGCCGACGCCGACCGCAAGGACCTCGGGGACGGATTGGGCCATGTCGGCAGGCAGCTGCTTGTAGACCGCCTTCAGGTTTTCGAGGACGGGCAGGCCGGCGTTGGGCTGCACCATGACCGGCAACGAGCAGTGCTCGCGGTATATTTTGCCAACCATCGCGGCGCCGACCATGTCCATGCCGGTGCCACAGTTCAGTGCGACGACGTGCGCGCCGCGCTCCTGCACGAACTCCGCGGCCTGCTCGGGCGAGATGCCCATCATGGTCTTGTAGAAGGTGCCGTCCAGCGACAGGTCGTAGGCCAGCGAGGCGATGATGCAGGGGGCCCCCGCGGCCTTGGCCGCATCGATGGCGATGCCCAGTTCCTCCAGCCCGGTCTGGGTCTCGATGATGAGGGCGTCGGCCCCCGCCTTGACGAGCGCGCTGGCCTGCTCCTCCAGTGCGGAGCGGGCGTCGGCTTCGGAGAGGTCGCCGTAGGGCTCGAGCAAGGCACCGAGCGGCCCGATGTCACCGAGCACATAGCCCGGCTTGCCGCCGAAAGCCTCGCGCGTGATGCGCACCGCGGCAGCGTTGATCTCCGCCAGTTCCTTTTCGTGGCCGTGCCGGCGCAACATGATGCGGCTGCCACCGAAGGTGTTCGTGATGATGCAATCGGCGCCCGCGTCGGCGTAGCGCCGCTGGATGCCCAGCACGCGGTCGGGATGCGTGAGGTTCCACGCCTCGCCGCAGGAACCGGATTCGAGGCCGGCGAGCATGAGTTGCGTGCCCATGGCGCCATCGCAGACGAGGCGGCGGGTTTGGAGGGCTTCGAGGAGCGGGGGGCGGGTCATGGAGAAAGTGTAGTGGGAACAGGCAGGTGGGTGAAGCTCAGAGCGGGGCCAGGTTACCGAACGCATAAACGTGGAACTTGGCCAGGCGCGGATGTGCCGAGAAGGCCTTGACGATGTAACCGGGATCGAAGCCGAGCACGAAGCGGGCGAGGTTCCGCGGGTTCGACAGCGCGCCCTTGATGGAATTCTCGACCCCGCACACGGCGGCGAACCGGGCCAGTTGCTTGAGGGAGCAGCGGTTGGGCACACCGAGATAGACCGGCAGCGGCGAATCGTCGAGGAACCGGGCGATGGCGGGCTCGTTGAGCGACCATTGGGTGACTACAAAGCTGGCGTAGGCCGCCTTGCGCCGCAGGATCGCAATCCCTTCCTCGTAGGTCACCGGGCTGTTGGCATCAGGGAACCCGCCCACCCCGATCTCGAAGCCTTGGAACGCCCCGGTCGCGACCAATTCGTCCACCGTGGAAAAGACCCCCTCCTGCTGGCCGCCGCCGCGAATGATGAACACCTTTTTGGTGCAAGGTGCGACAGCCGCAGCGATGTCGTGCGCTTCCGCCGCGTCCTTGATCTTGAATGCCGCGATGTGGGGCACGGGTTTCAGGCCCTTGGCGTGCAGCTCCAGGGTCTTGGCAATGATGGCGTCCTTCCCCTCGGTCGGCAACCAGGTGACAAAGATCTCTTCGTAGGCGACGGAGGCCGGGACCTCGTTGCGGGTGGTGATTTCCAAGCTCATGCCCATGGTGTGTAAGGTGGTGGATTAAAGTCCCGCGATGTCGGGTGCGTCGCCCGTGGCAAACACCTGCCCGTCAAACACGACGGTTTTTGCCCGGCGGAGATTTGCGACGGTCTCGTGCGGCGGATGTTGGGTCAGGATGAACCGGCTCAGGCAACCCGGCTCGATCCGGCCGAATTTCTCGCGATAACCCAGTCGCCCGGCGCTGACCCCCGTGGCGGCGTTGATCACCGCCAGCGGCGGCAACCCGGCGCGTTGCATCAACTCCAGCTCGTGCAGGAAACCGACGCCGTGCGCCACTCCGCAGGAGCCGGCGTCACTGCCGGCGACAATCAGCACGCCCATCGCGTGGGCCTTCACCAGGCTGGCGGCATGCTGGTCGAGGATGCGCTGCAGGTTGCCCACGATCTGGGCGTCCCAATGGTAGCGCGCCGCCTGGTCCACCTGCAATTGCACCGGCGCAAAGGTCGGCACCCAGGCGATGCGCCGGTCCCGCATGCGGCTGAGCTGGTCGTCACGGACAAAGAATCCATGCTCGACCGAGTCGACCCCACTCTCGATCACCCGCTCGATGCCGGCATCGCCCGAGGCATGGGCAAAGGTCTGCCGGCCCGCCGCGCCGGCCGCCAGGACCAGGGCCCGGAGTTCTTCCACGGTCATCTGCGGCTCGGTGGTGACGGCACCCTGCTTGAAATTGATGATGCCGGTGGGGATGAGCTTGATGCGGTCGGCCCCGGCGGCAAGGCGCGCGGCCACGCACTCGGCCGGCGTGGCGTAATCCTCCAACGCCCCGCCCATGAAGCTGCCATAGCGGCCGCGGTGATGGATGGCCGCCCCGGGACTGTCCAGATAGGGCATTACAGTAGGGCCAGTCTGCGACTGGCCCATGGTCCGGTCAGAGACCGAACCTACTGGCTGGTTGCGCGCCTTGCAGAGTTTGCTGAGCGCGAGGCCGACCCCGTCTTTGTCGCCCGCGTCACGCACCGCCGTCACGCCTAGTCGCACGAGCTTCTCCAGGCGCGGCATGGCCGAGGCCAGCAGACCGGCGGAGTCCTGCTTCAAATACGCGGCGCGCTTGTCCAAATCGAGTTCCCCACCCTCGAGAAACAGGTGCGCATGCGCCTCGATGAGGCCGGGCAGCAAGGTGGCATCGGGCGCGGTGACATCCGGTGCCGCCTGTCCGGCCCGGACCAACACCTGCGGCGGAGTGCGACCGCTGTCACCGACAAAGCGGATGCCGGCGGCATCATAGACGACGTGGACATCGCGGCGGGGCGCCGGACTGAAGCCATCGAGCAAGGTGCCGACGTGCAGCCAGACCGGCTGGTGCTTGGAACTGGAGGACGGGACTGTCACTGGCTTCAGGACTCGACGGGCGCTGCGTCGTTGCAGATGGCCATGATGGCCTCGGCCTGGCGGTAGCCGGCGGTCTCCTGCGACTCACCCTTCCCTGCCCGGCCCTGCGCAAGCGCGGCGCGAAGCTGCGCCACCATGGGATGGTCGCCGGGCAGCGGGCCGGGCGATTTCTCGGGATTGGCGAGGGCGAAATCGAGGCCCACTTCCATGCCAAGCGTGAGGTAGGCGTTTTCCAGCTGTTCCCGCACGCCCTTCGGCGTGCCCCAGGCGAAATTGGAAAGGCCCACGATCAGGTGCACTCCCTTGAGGTGCGGGTCGGCGCTGATCATGCGCATCGCATCAAGGCCGATGTTGACGAGGCCGTAGGTGTCGGCGCCGACGGGCGCGAGCCCCGGGTCGATGATGATCTGGTCGAGGCGGCGGCCGGCCTGGGTCACGAGCAGTTCGACAAAGTGCTTCGCGGCGGCGTAGGCGTCCTGTGCATTCATGCACTGGCCCGTGCCACCGGGTACGAAGTGCTCGGACGCCATCACGACGACGTTGGTGTCGTGGTCTTTCACCAAGCGGATCATCTCGTCGAGGTGGGTGCGCGAGGCGGCGATCGAGTTGAGGATGGGCGGACCGCTCTTGCTGCGGTCGTAGTGTTTCAGGGCGACCTTGTGGTAATCGACGGAGGGATTGTCGAAGCTGATGGGCCGGTCCGTGACCGCCTGGATGGCGCGGATCACCTCGGGCAGCAGGGCCAGCATCTCCTCCATGCGCACCGAAATGCGGGCGGTGCCGTCGAGGTTGAGCGTGAGGTATTGCGCGCCGAGATCCGCCTGGATTTTGGCGAGATGGGCATAGTCCTTCGGGTTGCGCTCGGTGAAGGCCTTGCGCGCCCGCGCGTAGGAGTTGTTGATCAGCTCGCCGATGATGTTGAGTTTCCGGGCGGACATGGCGGGCGGGTCAGCTGACGGTGGTGTCCAGCTCGCGGATGATGGCTTTGGCGACATCCTCGGGCGCACCGGCACGCTCCAGCTCGTCGCCCCACTTGAGCTGGGCCGTGTAGTCGTCCGCCGAGGTGAGGCCGCGCTTCTGGGCCGTGGCGTCGATCCGGTCGGCAAACTTGCCCGGCAGGTCCATCTTCACCTCGCCGAAGTCGTCCCAGACCTTCACGGCCGAGGGCAGTTCCTGCCAATAGAGGATCTGGTAGCGTGACACGGGGTTCAGCCCGCGCTGGGCGGCCAGCTGGCTCGGGGTCGCGGTGACCCCGGTCTTGAACGAGGCTTTGGGGGCGGCCCCCTTGCCCACGAGGTAGAGGAACAGGTCCACGGCGGACGAGGCGTCGGCCCCATAGCCGTCGGCCCCGATCTCGTCGGCGAACATCTGGCTGATCGGCGCGCCGCCGATCGCCATCTTGATGTGGTCGTAGCCCGGCTTGTCGCAACCGTCGATGACAGTCTTCATGTAGGTCATCGTGGTGGTGAGCAGGGCGCTCATGCCGATGATGTCGGGCTTGAACTCGTCGGCGGCGGCCTGGAACTTTTCGACGCTCTGGTCCACGCCGATGTCCTTCACCTCGAAGCCCGCACCCTCGGCCATCATGCACACGAGGTTCTTGCCGATGTCGTGCAGGTCGCCGCGCACGGTGCCCATGAGGAGGCGGCCGGACGAGCTGTCGACCGCGCCCTTGGCGCTGAGCAGCGGCTTGAGCACAGCCATGCCGGACTTCATGGCCCGGGCGGCAATGAGCACCTCGGGCACGTAGAGGATGTTGTGTTTGAAGTCCTCGCCGACGACGCTCATGCCGGCGATCAGGCCGTCGGAGAGGATTTCCTGCGCGGTTTTGCCCTCGGCGAGGGCGGCCTGGGTCAGTTGTTCGACCTCCTTGGCTTTGCCCTCGTAGATGCACTGGTTCATCAAGGCGTAATCTGGCATGGGAATGGGTACGGGAATGGTTGCGATGAAACGGCGGACGGGTGATCGAGGCTCAGGCCGAGCCGAAGTGGGCCTTGTTGAATTCGTCGAGGGCGGCTTTCATCGCGACGATGTTCTGGCGCGGCATGCCGGGACTGGTCCCACCGCCGACGGAGAGAACGAGGCCCTTGCCGTTGTTGGCACCCTTCTCCAGCACATCGAGCGTGGCGGCCCGGACCTCGTCGGGCGTGCCGCGCACGCCGACTTCGAGGGGATTGACATTGCCCATGAGACAGATGCGGTCGCCCACGCGCGCCTTCACGTCGGCGATGTCGGTCTGCTTGCCCCAGTTGAGCATGTTGAAGCCGGCGTCGGGCAGGTGCTCAAGGCAGGCCTCGATGGAGGCGTCGTTGTGGTAGAGCTTCACCCAGTCCTTGGGGAAGGCGTCGCAGATGCGCTTCAGGTAGGGATGGCAAAATTCCTGGTAGTGGTCCTCGTTGACGAAGCCCACGATGTCATCGAGGAGGAAGATGCCCTCGACGGTCGGCCCCATGATTTTGGCCTGCGCCTTGAGCCAGTCGATGATCAGGCGCGTGCAGAGGTCGAGCAGCTTGTGCGCCCACTCCTGCTTCTCGACGAGGTCGATCATGAAGTCGCTGGTGTTGCGGGCGAAGCCGGCGGTGCACATCGGCCCGCGGGCGGTGGCCATGGTGAAGATCTCGCCCGTGTCGAGCACCTGCTGGCGCTGCATGCGCAGGCGGTGGAGCGTCATCGCCATGAAGGCGTCGGCCTCGACCTCATACTCCGGCAGCTTGTCCACGTCCTCGATGTTGAAGAGCATGTGGTATTCGCTCGGCGTGTTGTCCTGCCAGAACTTGATCTTGGACCCGAGCACCGACGGCTCGGCCGCCATGCCGTATTCCATCCACCAGCCGGGCACGAAGATGATGTCGGGAAATTCCCGGTGGATCTTCAGGTGCGACTCGAACCACACCTGCGGGTTCAGGAAGAAGTCCATGTGCTTCACGCCGACGTAGCCGGGGATCCAGGGGCTGTCGATGATCATGGCCATCGGCACCTTCTTCAGTGTTTCCATGCGTGCGGCGCGTTTAAAGATATCCCATTGGGCGGGTGTCATGTTGGTAGTGGGGTTGGGGTTCTTGTTACTTGAAACCTGGCACTTGTTACTTCGCGCCCTCAGGGCGCGATGAGGATTTCCTTGTCGGTGATCTGCAGCTGCACGCCGGCGGCCGCAGCGGCCTCGGCGAGGCAGGCCTTGAGCATGACGACCGGGTCGGTGCTGACGGCGAGGCGGCGCATGAGGCCGTCGCCCTTCTTGGTCAGGCCGACCTTCAAGGTGACCTTGAGGCCGCGGCGCTTGCAGGCCACCCGCGAGCCGTCGGGCAGGGCCGCGTTCATGGGCTTGATGAAGGCGTCGACGTAATGGACGCCCACGCCCGACTTGTCGGGAAAGGCGGGCGGCAGTTTGGCGGACGCAGCGGGATCGATGTCGCAGAGTTTGATCATGGCGGGAATGGATTGGTCAGGAGACGGCCTGGGGCACGCGGGCTTGGAGCAGCGCGTAGTGGATCACCTCGAGCGCGAGGCCCCACTTGTGCGTCCGGCTGTCGGCCGTGCAGTGGCAGCCGGAGGGCGCGACGGCCCGCGTCCAGGCGAGCACCTCGTCGAGCGGCCGGCCCCGCAGGGGCTTCTCATCGGCAAGCGCCTGCATGAGTTTCTCCGGGTCACTCAAATACGCGCAAGTATACTGGTAGCCCTCGTCGCCGGGCGCAGGGCGGCAGGCCGTCTCGAGGATGCGGTAGCCCTGGTCCGGGCCGCTGAGCGTAACCCGGTAGTCGAAGGCCAGCGGCCGGCCCATGTTGGAGCACGTGGTGCCGTCGAAACGGAAGACCGCCTCAACCTTGCCGTCGTCGCGCAGGTCCAGGCGCACGCGCTCGGTCGCCCACTTCCGGAGCGCCCGGGCATTGACCGAGTATTTCGCGTTGCGGGTCAGCGGCTCGAGGGCGGGTTCGGCATCGGCCGCCATGGTAGGGCCAGTCTGTGACTGGCTCGAGGTCCGGTCGGAGACCGGACCTACCACATGCCGGTAGGGCGTGCGGCGGTACTGGCAGGGGGAAAACGAACAATTCTCGCAGGGCGTCGGGGCCGGGGCGGAAGCATCGCGGGCCTTCGCCGGGGCCAGGCCGAACACACCCAGCAGGGATTTCTTCGGCCGGAGCATGCCGCTCGACAGGACCTCGATCGGCCCGGGAAAGGACTTGGTCATGCCCTGCGCGATCAGGCTGAAAAGCTTGTGCTGCTCGGCGATGTCCCAGCCCGAGTAACCCGGGCTGTAATGCGGCACGGCCATCAAACCGTTGTGCCCGGCGAGATCACAGATGCGCCCGTTGGTCCGCGCCACCAGGTCCTCGACCACCGCCGATCCATAAACCTCGAGGAAGAAATATTCGTCGGGCTTGCCCTCGGTCCACAGCTGGCGGGCATGCTCCTCGCATTCGCGCCCGGCACTGACGGCCAGCAGCATGGCGCTCTGGGCCCCGTGGAGCCAGAGATGATCGTGGAGTTGCTGGGAGCGGAACTGCACGCCACCCAGCCGCAGGATGTTGTCGGTCAGCTGCAGCTCCACCCGGCGGAGATAAACCCAGGGCCGGCCATGCTGCGCATACCAGTTGCGGGCCCAGGCCATCAGTTCCAGGGCGCGCTCACCCGGGGGATGTGCGCGCGGATAACCCAGCAGGCGATGGAATTCCACGTCCTGCACCTTGAACGCCGGGTTGGTGTCGTAGGTCTCGTGCATGGCGGGACGCGCGCTCAGGCGCCGGGAACCTCCTCGCTGCGGCCGACCGGGGCGAACTGGCAGCCCTCGACGAAATAATCAAAGAAACCCGGATGCGTCTCGAGCCGGCAGTGGGTGACGCGTTGCACAAGCGCCTCCAGCTCGGCGCGCTTGGCGCGGGACAGCAGGGCGATGCACGCGCCTTCGACCGAGGCATTGCCCACCTGCAGGATCCGTGCAGCGGGAATGTTGGGAATCAGCCCGATGCGCTTGGAGGCCTGGATGTCGAGATGACGCCCGAAGCCGCCCGCAAGGTAGAAGACGTCGAGCTGCGAATAATCGATCCCGTACTCGGCAAAGGCGATCTGCAGGCCCGCGACGTTCGCCCCCTTGGCCTGCGCCAGGGCGTTGACGTCACTCTCGCTGAAGGTCACGGGGCGGTCGCGACCGGCCGCGACGACGAAATCGCGCCCGGATTCCTCGAAGCGCCCGAGAAAGTTCATGCGACCCGTGCGCAGGAGCTCGCTCAGCAGGGCCACCAGGCCGGAGCCGCAGATGCCCTCGGCAGGCACATCGCCGATCACCGCCGTTTCCACGCGCCCGTCGTCACAGATCACGACCTTCTCGATCGCGCCCGGCAGACCGGGCATGCCGAAAGTGATCTGGCCGCCCTCGAAGGCCGGACCGGCCGGACAGGACGCCGCGAGCACCTTGTGGCGGTTGCCGATGATCAGCTCGGTATTGGTGCCGATGTCCATCACGGCGACCACGCGGTCCTCATTGGCGATGTCGATGGCGAGCATGCAGGCCGCCGCATCGGCGCCGACATGGCCGCTGATGATCGGCAAGCCGTGGATCCGGGCCTTGGGATGAACCGGCAGGCCGAGCCGCCGGCCCGTATCGGAAAGGCTGGTGGTCGTGCGCTTGCCCTCGGCAATCTCCAGCTCGGTCAGCGACTGGTAGGGGCTCTGTCCGATCGAGTAGACCGACAGGCGGAAAAACAGGTCGCGCATCGTCGAGTTGCCCGCGATGATGACCTCATAGATCGAGCGCGGATCGACGGGAAACTCGGTGATGGCGCGGCTCATGTAGCCGACGAGCGTGCGCTGGAGCGTCTTGGCTCGATCCTCGGTGTCGTACTGGATGCGGGCCATGACGTCGGAACCGCCGAAGCGCTGGGGATTCTCGAACGAGGAATCGGCGATCACCTCGCCGGTCTCGAGGTTGAGCAGGCGGATGACCACGGTGGTCGTGCCGAGGTCGATCGCCAGGCCGTGCAACGGGCCGGTGCCGCGTTCGATCTCGACGCCATCCAGCAAAATGCGGTCGCCGTCGCGCGTGACGGCCGGGTCGAGCTGCCATTGGCGCGCACCCGTGGGCAGCTCGAAGGCGTGCTTCTCTATCTTCATCGTACCCCGCCGCATGGTGTGGCAACGCACGGTCCCCTGCTCCGCCGCGATCCGCGCGCAACACGAGAGCCGGAAATTGCCCTTGAGGTGCTTTTCCTCGGGACCAGGTTTGGACAGGCAATCCATGCCCTCGGCCACCTCGACGACACACTCCTTGCACTTGCCCTGCTTGTTGCACGAGGTGGGCACGGGAATACCAAGCGACTCGGCGCAGGTGAACAGGGAGAGGCCCGGCGCAGCCTCGCTGGTGGTCGAGTTGAAATGCAGGTGGACGCTCATCGCTTCGCCTCCAGCGCCTGGAGGCCCGCCTTGATGTAGCCCATCGCGTAGGCCATGCCCGCATGCCACGGGGCGGCGCAGCTCATCTGCGGCGCGTGGTCGGGGATGATGACGCCCTCGAAGCCGTTGCGCCTGAGGATGGCGAGCACGCGCAGGACATCGACCTCGCCGTCGTCGATGAAGGTCTCCTTGTAGTGCGGGACCTTGTCGCGGACGTTGCGCAGGTGGACGTAGCCGAGGCGGTGCTGGCGGCTGTATTGGTCGACCACCTCATAGATGTCGCCCTCCGTCATCTCGGCGAGCGAGCCGACGCAAAACTCGAGCTGGTTGGCCGGGCTCGGGTTCAGCTCGATGACCTTCTGGTACAGGTGCGGCTGGTAGACGAGGCGCGGCTGGCGGCGGATGGTCGGCGTGGGCGGATCGTCCGGATGCAATGCGAGGCGCACGCCGGCCTGCTCGGCGACGGGCAGCACATCATTGAGGAACCGCTCGAGCCGGCTCCACAACTGCTCGGGCGTCGCAGAGGGAATGAATCCCGCCGGCGCCTTCGCATCGTAGACCATGTTCCACACCATGCCGTGCGGCATGGGCAGTTCGTAGGGACCCTCCATGCCGACGGCCGGCGCGTCGCCGCGCGCGTAGTTGCCCTTGGTGCGGCCGGCCACGCCCGCGATGGAAAAATTGTAGCCCATGATCGGGATCCCCGCCTCCCCCATCCGGCGGAGGATCGTCTTCACGTTCTCGGTGTGCAGCGCACGCTTCGGGCCATCGAGCAGGATGTCGTGCCAGTGCGCCGGATCAAAATTTTCGATGGCCTCCAGCTTGAGGCCGGCGGCTTCGACATTGCGCCGCAACTCCACCATCTCCGCCAGCGTCCAAAGTTTGTCCGGATCACCGGCGAGGCCCCAGCCATAATCCGTGCCCGTTGGCTGGTCATCCGGACCGAGGTGGGCGCCGCCTTTGAAATAGTCCACCAGGTGCGCCACGATGTGCGTGGCGCCGGCCTGCCGCGCGAATTGGAAATTCTCGCGGGTAAGCATGTGACGGTAGAGACCGAGACCGAGCTTCATGGGGTAAGCGCAGAGCTTAGCCACGCTCGCCGGCGCATGCCACCCCCTCCATCAGTCAACGGTTGAGCAGATCAGCGCTTCCGCAACGAATCTCCATTAACCCATTCGCTTTCAACCATTTCAGTTCTCGGATTGACGGGTATACCCAGATCCTGGTTCGCGATTCTGGCCGCCAGTAACTCAACGGCCCAAGAACCCATCAACCGCTGGTTTTGCTGCAGGCCGGAGAACCCCGAACCTTCGACCTCATGGCTGAGCACCACGACGCCGAGGCTCTTCGGGATGCTGATCTGCAACCGCCGCAACACGGCCCGGAAACGCGCGATCATTTCGGGAAGATGGACGAAAACGACCACGTCCGGCCGGTTCTCAACCAGCCAGTGCGTCAGCGCCGGCTCCTCGATTTCGCTGAGTCGCAAAACCGGCAAAGCCGGGCTGCCCCGCATGTGCTCGCACCAACCCAGATACGCCGCGGAGTGGGCGTAGGCACTGCGCGTATCCTCATGCGTCCCGAGCACCAGCCCGGGCCGTTTATAACCGAGGGCCTGCACCCGATTGAGCGCGTGCAACGTGTCGTTGTAGAAATGACTGGTGACGCGATGGAGCGGGGTCTGGATGCTCAACCCGACCGTGACGACCGCATGCCCGCCAAATTCGACCGGAAAGTCCTGGTTGAAATCAGGACTGCCGAAGCACAACAGGCCGTCGATGCCCCGCGTCGCAATGATGTCGCCAAACCGGCGATAGGTCATGCCCGGCGCGCGCACCCACAGCGGCTCCAACCGGTAGCCGAGGTCCCGCGCCCGGCGCTGCATTCCCTCGTGGATGCTGGAAAGGTGCCGGGATTTTTCCCACGGCCGCAGGCTGTCGTAGAACGAGATCACGCCGAAGCAGGCCTGCTGCCGCACGGCGCGCGGCTTCCGCAGGTGTCGCATCAGGTGGACGATCCGCGCGTCCGGCTCATAATCAAATTCGCGGGCGAGGCTCATGATCCGGGCCTTGGTTTCGGCGGAAATGCGCGGACTGTCCCGCAGCGCCAACGACACCGCCGAGGGGGAGACCCCGGCGAGCTTGGCGATGTGACGAACGTTCATCTGCTCAACGGTTAACCTAAACCGTCGCCCGGGCGAGCCGGAAGACGCCGCGATCGAGTTGATGGAAATTGATCCCAACAATCCACCTCACAGGAGCTAACAGAGAAAACAGAGAATTACCCAACCCTCAGTTCCCTTCTGTGTATCCCGAGTATTCTGTGGTTAACAATTCCTTCCTCTGTTCTCTCCGTTTCCTCCTGTAGAAATTCCCAGTGCATCAATGCGCGGGACCGCGGAAACTTTCCGGCGGACCGAGGTAGCTCGGCTTCAGGCCGCCCAGATCCACGACGAGTTTCTGCATCACGACGGCGGGATCGACCATCCAAACCTTGAGGGTGTGGTAGCCGGGCTGCGCGATGACATGCTTCGACCGGCCGTAGTGCGCGTTGTCGGCGACGGATTTCTCCCAAGCCAGGTTGCGATTCTGGGCCTGGTACCCCTGGGGCACGAGCGTGACGACCTGCGGGGCCTCGTCGTCAAACGACACGGCATAACGCACGCCGCGATCGGGCACGAAATTCAAGGTGGGCGCGGTGATCGCGGTCACCTCCACCGGGCCGGAACTGAAGAGATACATCCGGTACTCCAGACACGGGGCGTCCTTGCCCGGCGTGACGCTGGGCGCATCGACCGGGGCTTCCGCCCTCATGCCGGACAGCGTGCGGCCGTAGTTTTCGATCTTCACCCAATGGTTTTTCCCGGCCGCAGTCCGCTTGGTGTAATGCTCGGGCTCGATGGCAACCACGCCCTGCCCTTCCACAAAGCCCTTGAGCGTCCGACGCGTGACCTTGGGCGGGTTGAACGCCTCGACCCGCACCTTCACTTCCCGGCCGTGGCCCGCGATGGTGATCGTACCCGCGCCCTTGCCCGCCGGGACGCGCTTCCAGTTGATCGCCACCGCCACCCGCGCGTCCGATTCCGGGGCGCGTTTCGGGATTCCCAGCGTGATCCATGGCTCGCTCGCCCGGGCCTCAAACTCGAGCGGGCCGCGACCGCGGTTGAACACATCGATGTAGGACGTTTGCTGCGCGAGCGCATCGAACGCCGGCAGGGTCGCGTCCGCCTCGACCGCCTCCGTCCTGCCCTCCACCGCCACGCCCATGGCAGCGGCTTCCGGGATGGCAGGCTCCACCAATTTGAGGTGATCCAGGCTGTTGACCGGCGGGTCGCGCCACGTCGTGTAGCCAAGCACGGGCTGGTCCATGAAGTGCGCCCATTTACCGCCGGCAAAGTCGCTGTTGTAGTGCGCGGTCAGGTCCATGAATTGCTGGAAGAGCCGCCTCGTCTCCGCCGCCTGCGCACCGGCGCTCGCCCGGCCTTGCTTCGCATAGAGTGCGTTGCGGCCGGCCGCGAGATAGAGCTCGTTGACCAGCGCACTCGCCTTGGTCGGAAACAGCACGAGCTGATAAAACGCATCCTGCTTCGCCGCCGGCAGGGTCCGGGCAATTTCCTCCGCTTTGGCGGCGACGGCCTGGTAGTCCGCCACGACGGTCTCCGCTTCCCGGTAGTCGGTCAGGCTGTAAGTGTCTGACGCAAGCATCTCCGGTTTGCGCCGGCCGTTGTACTTGGAGTATTTCGTCATAACGCCGGCGATGTCGGCGGCGTGCTCCGCCCCAAACTCGCGCGTCGCCCAGGCGCGCGTGAAATCACCGAGGTTCTCGTTGGTCCAGCGGGCCGTGTTCCACGCCAGGCCCAGGAAATACTCTAGCGGGAACTCGTAGCCCTTGAAGTGGCCGACGTTCACGATCCAGATGCGGTCGGCGCCGTACCGCTTCGCCAGCGACATCTGCTCCCAGATCTTGGGGATTGGGCTCGTGTTGAGCCATTGGTAGCTGCGCGGGCCGCCATGGTAGTCGAAGTGGTAGTAAATGCCCGCGCCGCCCGGACGTGAGCGCTCGGCCGCAGTCGGCAGGCGGCGGATGTTGCCCCAGTTGTCCTCGGCCCACAGGAGCGTCACGTCATCCGGCACGCGCATGCCGTGCTCGTAGAACTCCTGTACCTCCTTGTAGAGGCACCACATCTGCGGCACCCGCGTGATGTCGGGATTCACCTCCTCCCGGAGGATGGTGCGCTGGACGCCCACGATCTTCTCCAGCAGAGCCCGGTTGGCCTCGGGCCCGCCGGGCGCCATCTCGGTGTCGTTGGCGCCGCGCAAGCCCATGGTGACGATGCTTTCGTACGCCTTGTTCCGTCGGATGCCCGCGCGCCAGAAATCTTCCAGCACGTCCGGGTGCTTGGCGTAATTCCACGTCCCGATCGTCTTCAGGTGGCGCCAGTCCCACTCCTTCTGGGCGCGCAGCATCGGTTCCTGGTGCGAAGTGCCCATCACAATCCCGTATTCGTCGGCGAGCCGCGGGTTTTCCGGATCATCCTCGTTGAAGGCGTTGTTCCACATGGCCGGCCAGAGGTAGTTGGCCCGCAGCCGCAGCATCAGCTCGAACAATCTCGTGTAGAACTCGCGGCCGTAGTTGGCGACGTTGACCGGTGCGTTGGGATTGGCCTGCGGCGAGACGTTGCCGAACTTGGCCCGGATCCAGTTGGTCAGGTCCGGGGCCTCGTCATTCAGGAAAATGCCGCGGTATTTCACCGCGGGCCCGGCCACGACCAGCCGCCCCGGCTTGAGGAAGAGCGTGTCGCGGTGTTCGGCCGGGACATCGGCCCACCAATACCAGGGCGACACGCCGATCTGCTGCGCGACTTCGTAGATACCGTAGGTGGTGCCGCGCTTGTCGCTGCCGGCAATGACGAGCGCCCGGTCCACTCCGGGCAGCGGGTGATCCACCGTCTCGATGATAAAGGCCTCCCACTGGCCGCGAATCTCGTCGACGTTCAGTTTGCCGCGAGCGATCAGGCCGTCGATCAACTCGCTTCGTCCGACTGTGCCCATCAGGACCGCCGTGGCGGAAACCCCGTCCTCTCCGGTCGTGAGCACGGGTTTCACTCCGGTCACCCGCTCGATGTCTGCCTGCAGGTCGCGGGCGGCCCGTTGCACGCCTGGCCAGTCATCCGGCGCAACCCGGAGCCCGGCGTTGCCACCGGGAGCCACCAGGGGCAGCGCGCCGCGCGTCCCCTTGCCCGTCAACAGCGAAGCATCCCCCAGCGCTGCCCTGCCTGGCAGGGTGGCGACCAAAGCGCAGGCAAAGACGACACGGGCAGACAGTAATCTCATGGGGCAGGGGGCGCTTCCGTTGCAGGCCGGAAGCGTCCATGTGATTCCGCACGGCCGCCCGCGACAACCGAATAGTGCGGCCCATGAATCGAAAACGTTGAAACCCGTCTCTTCTGGCGTAGGGTCTAAAAATAGCACGAAACGCAAGTGGCCCGCCCCGTCCGCCCGGCTGATAGTTTGCTCCGCTCATTTTCATCGCCCTCCCACCTTTTATCCCCACATCCCCTCATCATGTCCCTCTACATCGGCATCGACAGCGGCACCCAGAGCGTCAAGGCGGTCGTTCTCGACCTGAACGAAAGGAAGATCATCGCCGAGGCCAAAGCCCCGCACAATTTGATCGCGGGCCTGCCCGCCGGCCACATGGAACAGCATCCGCAGGAATGGACGGCCGCGCTGGACAGTGTCATCACCCAGGTCGCCGCGCAGATCGACGGCTCGCGAGTCCGCGGCATCGGCGTGTCCGGCCAGCAACACGGCTTCGTGCCCCTCGATGCCGCCGGCGAGGTCATCCGTCCGGCCAAGCTCTGGTGCGATACCAGCACCACCAAGGAGTGCGACATCCTCACCAAGAAGCTCGGTGGCACCAAGGCCGCCATCCGCACCGCGGGCCTCGCGTTCCTACCCGGCTTCACCGCCCCGAAGATCCTCTGGCTGAAACGCCATGAGCCGGCGAACTACCGGCGCCTGCGCCACGTGCTGCTGCCACACGACTACCTGAATTTCCACCTGACCGGGAATTACTTCATGGAGCACGGCGACGCCTCCGGCACGGCGCTGATGGACGTGCGCAAGCGCACCTGGTCCAAACCCGTCATCAACGCCCTCGACAAGAACCTCGCCGACTGGCTCCCGCCCCTCTCCGCCTCGCATGAGTCGGCCGGCACATTGCGCCCGGCCCTCGCACAGAAATATGGTTTCCCGGCGGATGTCGTAATCAGCGCCGGCGGTGGCGACAACATGATGGGTGCGATCGGCACGGGCAACGTCGCGCCCGGCGTTGTCACGGCCAGCTTCGGCACCAGCGGCACCATCTACGCCTACGGCGCCAAGCCCGTGGTCGACCCGGCCGGCGAGATCGCCGCCTTCTGCTCATCCACCGGCGGCTGGCTGCCGCTGCTCTGCACGATGAATGTCACGCTCGTCACCGAGCTGTTCCGCAACCTTTTCAACTGGGACCATGCCGCGCTCGAGCAAGCCGTCGCCAGCGCGCCTGCCGGCGCGGGCGGGCTCTCGCTCCTCCCCTACTTCGATGGCGAGCGCACGCCCAACCTGCCCACTGGCACCGGCGTGCTGACCGGACTCAACCGGCACACCCTCACGCCCGGCACGCTGGCCCGCGCCGCGATGGAGGGCGTCACGATGAACATGAATTACGGCCTGCGCCGCCTCACCGCCCTGGGGATCAAGCCCCGCGAGATCCGCGTGACGGGCGGCGGCGCCCGTTCCGCCTACTGGCGGCAGATGATGGCCGACATCTTCGGCGTGCCGGTCGTCGCCATGGTCGAGGACGAGGGCGCCGCGCTCGGCGGCGCGCTGCAGGCCGCGTGGTGCGTCGCCCTGGGCGAAGGCCGCAAGGCCAGGCTCACCGACTTCACCACCGGCATCGTCGCCCTCAACGAATCGACCCGCTGCACCCCCGACGCCAAGCGCCGCGCGCTCTACCGGGAATTGCAGCAAAAACATGAGTCCTTCAGCCAGCTGGTGCGCCCGTCCTTCGGCTGATAAAATCCCCGTGACTCCAAGGGTGTAAGGCCCTCCTTCGCCAAGGCTTCGGAGGGCATTTTTTCTTTCAGCTTTCGAAAGAAAATGGTGGACGCTACTGGACTCGAACCAGTGACCCCGTGCGTGTGAAGCACGTGCTCTAACCAACTGAGCTAAGCGTCCAAGACAGGGGCGGAAGGTTGAGAGTCCCCGCCCTCGAATCAACTCGATTTATTTTGCGGCTTTTTCAGCGGTTTCCGCCCCGGAAACAGCGTCCGGCAGATTTCGCAAACCGTTCCATCGCAGCCGCGGGCCGTGCAATGCTCCCGTCCGTAGAAGATGATGCGCAGGTGCAACTGGTTCCAGTGGTCCTCGGGAAACAACCGCTTCAGGTCCCGCTCCGTCTGCTCCACGTTTTTGCCCTCCGTCAGCTTCCAGCGCTGCGCCAGCCGGTGGATGTGGGTATCCACGGGGAACGCCGGCACGCCCCACGCCTGGCTCATCACCACCGAGGCGGTCTTGTGCCCCACCCCCGGCAAAGCCTCGAGCTCCTCGAAGGTCCGCGGCACTTCACCGCCATGCCGCTCGACAAGCAGCCGCGAAAGCTCACGGATCGCCTTCGCCTTTTGCGGCGACAGGCCGACCGGCCGGATAATCTCGCGGATCTGCTCCACGGACACTTGGGCGATCCGGCCAGGCGTGTCGCCCAAGGCCCAGAGCCGTGGCGTGACCTTGTTCACCCCGACATCCGTGGACTGGGCGGAAAGCACCACGGCCACCAGCAGCGTATAGGCATCCTTGTGCGCCAAGGGGATCGGGGTCTCGGGATAAAGCCGGGCCAGTCGCTGATCGACGTAGTCCGCCCGCGCTTGCTTGGTCGGATAAGGCGATGGCTTGGCCATACCCCCAACAGAGGGGCTTTCGTCCCCAGAACAATGTTTAATTGCCCGGCCGACCGACCAAATCTCAGTTGCGCGGCCCCTCCCCGCGCCTAGCGTCGGCCCATGGCTTCGCCCTGGGATCTCTTCGCACCACTCGACACCTTTGAACGCCGCCACACCGGCTCGCCCGCCCCCGAAATCGCCGAGATGCTCAAGGTGGTCGGGCAGGCCTCGATCGACACCCTCGCCGACGCCGCGGTCCCGGCGAACATCCGCCTGAAACGGCCCCTGCGCCTGCCCGACGCCGCCAGCGAGACCACTGCCCTGGCCGAACTCCGCGACATCGCGTCGAAAAACAAGATCTACCGCAGCTTTATCGGCATGGGTTATTACGACTGCGTCACGCCGGGCGTCATCCAGCGCAACATCCTCGAGAACCCCGGCTGGTATACCGCCTACACGCCCTACCAGGCCGAGATTTCCCAGGGCCGGCTCGAGGCGCTGCTCAATTTCCAGACGCTCGTCACCGACCTCACGGGCTTGCAGATCGCCAACGCCTCCATGCTCGACGAGGGCACCGCCGCCGCCGAGGCCATGATGCTTGCCCACCGCGTCAAGCTCGGGGAAAGCCACGACGCCTCCGTGTTCTTCGTCTCGGACAAGTGTCACCCGCAGACCATCGACATCGTCCGCACCCGCGCCAAGCCGCTCAACGTCTCCGTCGTGACCGGCGACCACCGCACCTACGATTTCGCCGGCAAGGTCTTCGGCGTGCTCGTGCAATACCCGGACACCACCGGCAGCATCCACGATTTCGCCGCCTTCTTCGAGAAGGCCCACGCCGCCGGCGCGCTCTGCGTCGTGGCGACCGACCTGCTCGCGCTCACCCTCCTGCGCCCGCCGGGCGAGTTCGGCGCCGATGTCGCCGTCGGCTCGGCGCAGCGCTTCGGTGTGCCGATGGGTTTTGGCGGACCGCATGCGGGTTTCTTCGCCACGAAGGACGAATTCAAGCGCCAGATGCCGGGCCGCCTGGTCGGCGTCTCCAAGGACGTCCACGGCAACCCGGCCATGCGTCTCGCCCTCGGCACGCGCGAACAACACATCCGCCGCGACAAGGCCACGTCCAACATCTGCACCGCGCAGGTTCTCCTCGCTGTCATGGCCTCGATGTATGCCGTCTACCACGGGCCGGAGGGGCTGAAGCAGATCGCCGTGCGCGTCCGCTTCCTTACCCGCAAGCTGGCCGCGGGTCTCAGGGGCATCGGCTTCAAGCTGAACGCCGAACCGGTCTTCGATACGCTGACCGTTTCCGGGGTCGATGTTGCCAAAATCCTCGCCTCGGGTGGAAAAATGAACCTCCGGGTCATCGACGCCTCGACTGTCGGCATCTCGCTCGATGAGACCACGACAGCCACGGAGGTCTTTGCTTTGCTCGTACTGTTTGCGGTGAACAACGATGGAGATCTCGCGGACGAGGGTATGGATACCTTGGCTGCTGACTACCCCGCGCCACACCAGCGCACATCCGCCTACCTCACCGCCTCGGTCTTCAACAAATACCACACTGAGCACGAGATGCTCCGTTATATCCGCCGGCTCGAGGCGAAGGACCTCTCGCTGTGCCACTCGATGATCTCGCTCGGTTCGTGCACGATGAAGCTCAACGCCACCAGCGAGATGTTCCCCGTGACCTGGCCGGAGTTCGGCCGGTTGCACCCCTTCGCGCCCGCCGACCAGACCAAGGGCTACGCAAAGATGTTCGCCCAGCTCGACAAATGGCTCAGCGAAATCACCGGCTTCGCGGCCGTGTCGCTCCAGCCCAACGCCGGCTCGCAGGGCGAATATGCCGGCCTGCTCGTCATCCGTGCCTACCACGAATCACGCGGCGAGGGGCACCGCAACATCTGCCTCATCCCGACCAGCGCGCACGGCACCAATCCCGCCAGCGCTGCGATGTGCAACTTCAAGGTCGTCCCCGTCGCTTGCGACACCAACGGCAACATCGACGTGGCCGACCTCAAGGCCAAGGCCACCGAGCATGCCGCCAACCTCGCTGCGCTCATGGTCACCTACCCGTCCACGCACGGCGTGTTCGAGGCCTCGATCAAGACCATCTGCAAGGTGATCCACGAACATGGCGGCCAGGTCTACATGGATGGGGCCAACATGAACGCCCAGGTCGGCCTCACCTCGCCCGGCCACATCGGCGCCGACGTCTGCCACCTCAACCTCCACAAGACCTTCTGCATCCCCCATGGCGGCGGCGGACCGGGCATGGGTCCAATCGGCGTGGCGAAACACCTCGTGCCTTTCCTGCCCAGCCACGCGGTGGTCCCGCTCCACGACAGCGGCGGGCACCACATGGGCGCGGTCTCGGCCGCCCCGTGGGGCAGCGCGAGCATTCTCGTCATCTCGTGGATGTTCATCCGCATGATGGGCCCCGATGGACTCAAGCGCGCGACGCAGGTCGCCATCCTCAACGCCAACTACATCGCCAAGCGCCTGGAGAATTATTTCCCCGTCCTCTACAAGGGCGGCAGCGGCTTGGTCGCGCACGAGTGCATCCTCGAGTTCCGTCCGTGGAAAAAGCACGGCCTGGAGGTCGAGGACGTGGCCAAGCGCCTGATGGATTACGGCTACCACGCACCAACGATGTCCTTCCCCGTCCCCGGCACGCTCATGATCGAGCCGACCGAGAGCGAGACGAAGACCGAGCTCGACCGCTTCTGTGACGCCCTCATCGCCATCCACGGCGAAATGTCGGCCGTCGCCAGCGGCGAGAGCGACAAGGCCAACAACCCGTTGAAGCACGCCCCGCACACCGCGGCGGCGGCCTGCGCCACCGAGTGGCCCCATCCTTACACCCGCGAGACCGCCGCATTCCCTGACCAGTGGACGCGCGCCTCGAAGTTCTGGCCCGCCGTCGGCCGCGTGGACAACGTCTATGGCGACCGCAATCTCGTGTGCTCCTGCATCGGCATGGAAGCGTATGCCGAAGCGCCCAAGGCTTAGTTGCTAGAGGCCCGGGCAATTCCAACGCCGCCAAATCCACGAGAGTAGTCGGGTGGAGGAGCGTGAACTCCGTTTGCAGCACTTTCAGGTACTTCCACGATTTCCCAGTTTGCCCATTTTCGTCGGCAGAGTTTACAGTTTTCGCGAAAATCGACGGCCGAATGCGGCTGCCAGCACCCTTGCCTTTGAACTGTAATAGCGTGCGGGTAGCGACCCTTTCTTGGGCGGGTAAACGGCGGTTTTCAGAGGAGAAACTGCTTCACACGTGCTCGCCAGTTCGCGAAAAACCTGGCCCAAACCGCAGCCTAGTTTTTCACAAAAACAAGCCAATGTCATAAACGGCCCATATCTTGCTGTATCTTCGACGGGCCAGAGAAGGCACGCATCGTAACCGCATCCAGGATGGGTCGCGGCCAATCTTTGCGTATCCGTCACCGTGCCTCCCTCGACAATTACCACCCGGGGGCGTACCGCTTTAAACCATGACATACCTCCGTCGTTCGCTCGTTGCTTTGTTCACGTTGCTGCTCGGCAGCATCCTCGCCCAAGCCCAGATCTCCTACTCGGGCGGCACCTACACCCAGAACTTCGATACGCTGCCCAACACCGGCACGTTTACCTTCACCGGTGTCGGCCCGCACGCCGCCCCCTCGCTCCCGGGCTGGAGCTTCGCGAAAATCAGCGGCTCGGGCGCCAATGCCCTTTTCAATATTGGCACCGGCAGCGGCACCACGGGCAGCGTCTATTCCTTCGGCGCCGCCAGCGCCACCGACCGGGCGTACGGCACCCTGTTCAGTGGCACGGTGGGGTCGGTGATCGGCGCGGTGTTCACCAACAACACCGGGGCCACGATCACCCAGTTCACCCTCAGCTACACCGGCAAGCAGTGGCGGTATGGCGGCAGCCTCGGCACCGACCGCCTGATTTTCGAATACCAATTGGGAGGTTCGGCCGTCAATGCGGGCGTCTTCACGGCGGCTGCGTCACTCGACTTCGTCTCCCCTGTGCATGGCAACGGCGTGACTGCAGGCACCGCGACTGTGCTCAATGGCAACGATCCCGCGAACCAACTCGCCATCTCGGCCACCATCACGGGCCTCAGCTGGACCGCCGGCCAAAGCCTCGTCCTGCGCTGGCGGGATTTCGACGTCGCCCCGGGCGCCGATGACGGCCTCTCCATTGACGACCTGAGCTTCAGCACCAGCGGCGAGCCGCCGGCCGCCGTGCCGCCGACGGTCACGGCGACCGTCCCGGCCGACGACGCGATCAACGTCTCCCCCGCCACCAGCATCGCCATCACCTTCAACGCCGCGGCCACGGTCAGCGGCTCCTGGTTCACCATCGATGGCAGCACCAGCGGCAACCACACGGCCACCGTGATGGGCGGGCCGACCACCTACACGCTCGTGCCGGCCCCCGCCTTCGCCGAGGGTGAGACCGTCACGGTCAACGTGATCGGTGCGCTGGTCAAAGACGCCATCACCAACACGGCCCCGATGGCGGCGGACTATCCGTTCGCCTTCAACGTCCAGTCCCTCGCCCCCCTGCCCATCCACACCATCCAAGGCAGCGGCACCGCCAGCGCCTACGCCGGGCAGGCGGTCTCCGTTGAGGGCATTGTCACCGCCGACTTCCAGGGCAGCCCCGGGCTGGGCGGCTTCTACCTCCAGGCCGCCGAGGCCGACTACGACGTCGATCCCAACACATCCGAGGGCATCTTTGTCTTCAACACCACCTTCCCGGTCAGTGTCGGCCAGGTCGTGCGGGTGTATGGCACGGTCGCCGAATTCGGCACCGCACCCAAGACCCAGACCGAACTGACCACGGTGACCGCCGTGGTCGTGCTGGGCACCGCCGGCTTGCCAGCCCCGGTCAACGTCACCCTCCCGTTTGCCACCGCGACGAGCGCCGAGGCCTATGAAGGCATGCGCGCCACGCTGCCGCAGACCCTGACGGTGACCGACACCTTCGATCTCGGCCACTTCGGCGAGGTTTTCCTGAGCAACGGCCGCCTGCCCACCCCGACCAACGTCGTGGCTCCCGGCGCCCCGGCCATCGCGCAGGCCGCGGCCAATCTTCGCAACATGATCATGCTCGATGACGCCATCAGCACGACCTTCCCCGACCCCACCCCGTATCTGGCGGATAGCGCGGGTCGCGGCCTCACCCGCCGGTCCGGCAGCACCGCCACCGGCGTGACGGGCATCCTCGACGAGAAGTTCGGCAGCTACATCATCGAACCCACCGCCGCGGTGACGTTCGTGGACGCCAATCCCCGCAGCGACCCGCCGGCGGTCGGCGGCACGCTCAAGGTCGCCATCGGCAACGTCCTCAATCTCTTCAACGGCAACGGCAGTGGCGGCGGCTTCCCGACCTCCCGCGGGGCTGACACCCAGGCCGAATTCGTGCGGCAGCGCGCCAAGATCATCGCCGGCATCACGGCCCTTGCGCCCGATATCATGGGCCTCACCGAGATCGAGAATGACGGCTACGGCCCGACCAGCGCCCTCGCCGACCTCGTCAATGGCCTCAACGCCGCCGCCCCCGCCGGCACCACCTACGCCTACGTGAACGCCAGCGTGGCGGACATCGTCACCGACGAAATCCACTGCGCGTTCATCTACCGCACCCAGACTGTCGCGACGGTCGGTGATCCGAAGATGCTGAGCGACCCCGCCTTCAACAGCGTCGCCCGCAATCCGCTGGCCCAGACCTTCCAGCAGCTGTCCAACGGCGAGAAACTCACGGTCAGCATCAACCACTTCAAGTCCAAGGGCTCCGCCGCCTCCTATCCGTCCACCACAGCGAATGCCGACAAGAATGACGGCCAGGGTCGCAGCAATTTCGTCCGCGTCCTCCAAGCCAACGCCCTCGCCGACTGGCTCGCCGGCGATCCCACCGGCAGCGGCGACCCGGACTTCCTGATCATCGGCGATCTCAACGCCTACGCCAAGGAGGACCCCATCGTCGCCCTCGAAACCAAGGGCTACATCAACCTCACCGAGGCTTCGGAAGGCGACGGCGGCTATTCCTACGCCTTCGATGCCGCCTTCGGCCACCTCGACCATGCACTGGCCAACGACCACCTCGCCGGCCAGGTCGTGAGCGCCGCCACGTGGCATGTGAATTCCGACGAACCGGTGTTCCTCGACTACAACATCCTCGTCAGCGAGTTCTCCTACACCAAGACCGCCGCCCAGCAGGCGGTCAACGTGGGCACCAGCTACCGCTACTCCGACCACGACCCGGTGGTCGTCGGCCTCAACCTCCAGCCCGACCCGGCGATTGACGTCACTTCGTCGCTGCAAATCACGCGGGGCAGCCTGGCGCTGAACCGTAAGACCGGTCGCTTCGGCCAGACGGTGACGATCAAAAATACCAGCGCGCAGGCTATTGCGGCCCCGCTCTCCTTCGTGCTCACGCAGCTGTCGGCCAATGGGACCGCCTACGCCCCCACCGGCTACACGGCCGTGGTCCCGCCGCTTGGCAGCCCGTACTACAATGTCAACGTGGGGGCCGACAACCTGCTCACACCCAATGAGACCGTGACCGTGTTCATCGAATACACCAACTCCAACAACCAGCCGATCACCTATGTTCACAAGGTCCTCGCCGGCCCCGGCCGCTGATCCTTTCTGCCAACCAACCGCCTTCCTTTATGTATAACTCCATTCACCTCCTCCCCATCCTCAATCGCGCCCGCCGGCTGGCCATCGCCCTGCTCGGTGTCCTGCTCGCTGCCCTGCCCGCCGCCCGGGCCAACACGATGTACACGTACAGCATGGACACGTCGGCCTTTGCGGGCACCCAAGGCTATCTGGCCTTCGACTTCGCCGGCAGCGACGACGCGGGAGATAACAACACCCTGACCGTCGCCAACCTCGTCGTCACGGGCGGGGCGCTGGACGATGCCAGCGACTTCGTCCTGGCGGAATCCGGGGCCTTTACCACGGTTGAGCGCGCCATCGGCTTCGGAAGTTCGTTGAGCTTCACCTTCGGCCTTTCCGAGAATTTCGGCGGCGGATCGTTCGACGGCTTCTGGTTTACGCTCTTCGACCTGGACTACAACCCGCTCGGGGGTTCCGACCACCCGTACGGCGCAGCCCTTAACGTCGACATCACCGGGGACGCCGGCGGCATTCCCAACGCCTTCCTGGGCAATCTGGCCCCGTACGCCCCGCCTGTGCCCGACACGGGCGGCACGCTGGCTCTCGGCGGACTGGCCTGCGGGCTGCTGATATTCGCCCGGAGATTCGGCGCCCGCCGGATGGCGGCCTGAGCCGTGATCGGACAACGCACCTTCCGTCGGGACAAACCGTACGGCAGGTGATGCCCAACCCCGCCTCCCGGCGGGGTTTTTTGTCGGTTCGCAGCTGGAACGTAGGAGGGGCTTTACGCCCCGACATCAGGCTTTGCGGAGGGCCGGGCTCGCGGAAATCTTTCGGCGTAACCTTGCGTAACGACTGAGTCCCTAGAGCGATTCAAATAGTACTGTGTCCGTCGGTGGTCGCCGATTTCCGCATCGGCGCCATGTTTTGCCATCAGGTGCCGGTATGGAAACCGGCACCCACCTAGCCAGCCCGGCAGAGTCCGCGGGCGGAGCGGTAAAGCGCGGCCATGCCGCCGGCAAACAACAGCAACCCGATCACGATGCCCGGCTTCTCGAAGCTGTCCCCGACCACCGCCAGGGACGTCTCGGTGCCCGCCGCCGCTATGTACGTGTTCATCTATACAATCCGGGGCATGAGCCGGCTCAAGTGCAGTACCACCGCTTCAAAACTACCTTAAATTCTGTCGGAGGACCTTACACAATCGAAGATTCACGAGATAATTCCACACCCATTACAAAAAACATAAGAACTCCGTTTAGTTATCTATATCAATATTTTAGGAATGTCATTTAATGCATTTTATTTTCAGAAGATGAATTTGGTGCGCCCAATGCTATCACATGGTCATAACCCAGCTATTCTAGCAGGGGGAACCTAAAGTGGAAAACAACGCATCATGAAAACTAAACTCAAAACAGCTATCTTTGCTGCCGTGTTGGGACTCGCTTCGGCCGTTACCAGCCAGGCAGGCTACGTCTTCGTCGGATCATGGGATCTGGCTACTCTGGGCGGGGCATATGGTAACCCCTCCAATCCCTATCTTTGGACCAATAATCCGGCGGTCTATAATGGCGTCGAGGCGGCCGCCCATTTGTTCGGCGGTGACGCTTCCGATTATGCCATCTCTACGATCGACGCGGATGTGGCCAATATCAACCATTTGGCCTTCGTGGATGGATGGGCTGACTCGCAATACCTCTTCAATCCCGCGTCCGAGCTCTTCAGCCTAGACATGGGAAATCCAGGGTACAACGACCCCGCCGGTTATGCTTCAGCTTACTCCGCCTTGGTGGTTGATCACGCTCCTGGCTACGGTGCCGGGAGATTTGTCAACTACGCGTTCCGGCAGGTCCGTGAGGTCCCAGACCATGCGTGGACCGTCGGCCTGTTGGGCTTCGCGCTGAGCGGCCTCGCCGTGATGCGGCGCAAGCTGAACCTGGCTTAAACTCAGCCTCATAGCTGACCAGATAGACCACAATAGATTCCCCTAGCCGCCCGGTCACATTTGACCGGGCGGCTTTTTTGCATCTTGAAAAGGACCGGAGCGGATCAGTGAAGCCCTGATCCATCACGCCTATCACGCGTCAACTCAGCCGGTCCGGCAGAGTCCGCGGGCGGAGCGGTAGAGCGCGGCGATGCCGCCGGCGAACAACAGCAACCCGATCACGATGCCAGGCTTCTCGAAGCTGTTCCCGACGACCGCCAGGGGAGAGTCGGTGCCGGCGGCAGCGACCACGCCCGCGAAGGCGACACCGAAGAGGCTCTCGCCCACGATAAGCCCGGTGGCCGCCAGCACACCCATGCGCTTGACGAACTCGGCGTTCTTCTGACGGCCGGCCCACTTCTCATAATAATGCCCGATCACCGCGCCGACCGGAATGAGGAGCGTGAGGGCCATCGGGAGGTAGATGCCCATGCCGACGCACAGGGGAGGCAGCCGCATCTTGCCGGTCTTGCGCAACATTTCGTCGAGAATAATAACGGCGACTCCGAGCAACGCGCCCCAGCCGATGAGGTTCCAGCTGATGTCGCCGCCGAGCACGCCTTTGGCCAGGGAAGAGATGAGCGCCGCCTGCGGCGCAGCGAGGGCATGGTCACCCGCCCCGGGCGCCCCGGCGAAACCGAAGGCCTTGTTGAGCAGGTCAAGGACGGGCGGAATCACGAGCGAGCCGAAGATCACGCCATAAACCAGCGCCAGCTGCTGCCGCCACGGGGTGGCGCCCACCAGTTGCCCGGTTTTCAGGTCCTGGAGATTGTCGTTTGCAATCGTCGCGATGGAAAACACAACGCCGGTGGTGAAAAGCGCGTAGGCAACGAGTGCCCGGGTCTGCTCCGGGCTGCCGCCGTGCCCATAGATCATCACGAGGAGCACCGAGGCGCCGAGCACGGCGAGGATGCCCACGCCCGAAACGGGACTGTTCGAGGCGCCAATCAGGCCGGCCATGTAACCGCAGACCGCCGCGATGATGGCGCCGATCACGACCACATAGACCAGGGAGCCGAGAATGACCGGGCCGATACCGGACGCGATGGCCGTGCCGGAACTGAAAATCCAGAGCAGGCCGGCGATCGGCACCAACAACCCGAGGATCGTGCCACCGACGACACCGATGGGCAGGTCGCGCTCGGTGAGCGCCAGCTCGGTCCCGGCCGAGCGCGCCTTGGAGGCCGCCATGGCGGAGCGGATGCCCTTGACGATCGGCCCGATGATGCGGAACAGGCTCCACAACGCGGCCACGCCGATCGTCCCGGCGCCGATGAACCGCGCTTCCATCCGGAAGGTCGTGTTGACGAGGCCGGCGACGTTCTCGCCCACCCCATGGTGCGCAGTGAGAAAAGGCACGATTCCCACCCAGGTGATAAGCATGCCGACCAACATCGCCACGCCGACCGAAAGGCCGACCAAGTGGCCGACTCCGATCAAGGCCATTGAAAGGCTGGTCGACACCGCGGTGGCGCCGGAACCGACCTTGAAGGCATGGGCGAGCTCGCCCGCCGCCAGCCTCATCGCCGCGAGCAGCGCGTAACCGGCCGAGATCAGCGAACCGACGATGATCATGCGCAGGCCCTTGGCGTTCTCCGCCTTGCCCTCCGCGGAGCCAAAGCCGACCTTGAGCACCTCGGCGGCGGCCACGCCTTCCGGGTAGGGCAGATCCGAGCCCGTCACCAGCGCCCGGCGCAACGGCACGGAAAACATGACGCCCAGCGTGCCGCCGATCGCGCAGACCGCCACGGTGATCCAATAGGGAAAATCCTGCCACCAACCGACCATGACGAGGCCGGGGAGCACAAAAATGATCGCGGCCAGCGTGCCGGCGGCGGAAGCGATCGTCTGGACGATGTTGTTCTCGAGGATGTTCGAGTTGCCCACGAAGCGCAGGACCGCCATCGAGATGACCGCTGCCGGGATCGAGGTGGCGAAGGTCAGGCCGACCTTCAAGCCCAGATAGACGTTGGCGGCGGTGAACAGCAGCGTGATGAGGCCGCCGAGGATGACGCTCCGGATCGTGAGTTCGCGGATACTTTGGGGTGATTGCATGATGTACTCTGGGAAGGTGGGTCCTGCGGATCAAGCCTCGGGCTTCGCCGACGCCCTTTTCGTTCAGCGCCGGGGGGCCAGCAGTTTTTCGCGAGCGACAAAGTAGAGGAACCCGCAGAGCGCGCCGAAGGGCACGAGCGACAGCAGGTCCGCGTGCGCGCCGCCGTAGAAGGGATTGTGCGCCGCGGACCAGCCGGTCACCGCGGCGTCAAAGTCCACGGTCACCCCCTGCACGATGGCGATGACGATTCCCGCAATGGCGCCGCCGGCGATGTAGCCGGAGGCCAGCAGCACGCCGGGGCTCTTGTCGCTCTCGGCCTCGAACTCCTGCCGGCTCAGCCCGGCGCAGGCCGGGGTCTGGCGGAGCTTGCGGTCGACGAGCCAGCGGATCAGCCCGCCGGTGAGAATCGGCGTCGTGGACGACAGCGGCAGGTAGACACCCACCGCGAACGCCAGCGCCGGCACGAACGACAGCTGCAACGTCAGCGTGATCATGACGCCGAGCAGGACGAGCGCCCACGGCAGCTTGTGGTCCAGGATGCCCTTGATGATGTAGGAAACGAGCACCGCCTTGGGCGCCGAGAATTTCTGCACGCCGGTGCCGTCGGGTCGCTGGGCATGCGTGCCGTTGATGCCCGGGTCGACCAGCCACACGGCCTCGCCCCGGTCGTTGACCAGATACTTGCCGGCGGGCGCACCCTCCTCGTCGGTCTTATGCCAGGCATAGTAGGTGTTCGCGTCCTGCTTTGCCTGCGGCCCCTGGAGTTGCTCCCGCTTCTGCAACCCGCCGGTTTCGACGTGCAGGCCGGCGGAGGCGACTTCCGCCACCGGTACGTAGACCGTGGCGGCGTCATTCAGGCGCAGCAGGATCGGGCCGAGGATCAGCGCCGAGCACAGCGAGCCGGCCAGGATGGAGTACTGCTGGAGCTTGGGCGTCGCCCCGAGCAGGAAGCCCGTCTTCAGGTCCTGCGAGGTCGTGCCGCCGTTGGCCGCCGCGATGCAGACAATGGCCCCGACCGAAAGCGCCGTGACGTAGTAGGCGTTGCCCGTCCAACCCACGAGCAGGAAGATCAGACAGGTGAACAGCAGCGTCGCCACCGTCATGCCCGAGGTCGGGTTGGACGTGGAGCCGATCTCGCCGGTCAGGCGCGACGACACCGCCACGAAGATGAAACCGAACACCACGATCAGCAGCGCGCCGAGCAGGTTCATGTGGAGGGCTTCCTGCGCGATCATGATGGCCGCCATGAGCACGACCACGCCGATCGCCACGGCCTTCATCGGCAGGTCGCGGGCGGTGCGGGGCACCTCGCCGGCCGCGGCTGCAGCCGCCGAACCGCTCCCCTTCACATCGCGGAAACCGGCCTTCAGGCCGCGCCAGATGGCGGGCATTGCCTCGGTCAGGCTGATGAGGCCGCCGGCCGCCACCGCCCCGGCGCCGATGTAGAGGATGTAGGCGCCGCGCACCTGATCGGGCGCCATCTCGCTGATCGGCATGCGCCCCGGCGCCAGCGGCCCCGGGAGGCCGTCGCCGAAGAACTTGATGATCGGGATCAGCAGCAGATACGACAGTGCCCCGCCCGCGCACATGATGCCGGAAATGTAGGGCCCGATGATGTAGCCGACGCCGAGCAATTCCGGGGAAATCTCGGCGCTGACCGAGCCGCCCTTGAACGGTGCCCCAAAGATCCGCTCCGGGATGTCCTTCCAGCCCTTGAGCGCGACGTTGGCCGTCTTGTAGAGCAGGCCGATGCCGAAGCCGGTGAAAATCTGCCGCGCCCCGGGTGCCTGGCCGAGCCCCGCCGCCTCCGCCGCGGCCATCTCGGCCCGGGCCGAAGGCGAGGCGGCGGCGCGGTCGCCGGGGTTGGCTCCGGCCTTGAGCACTGCCGCACAGGCCGTGCCCTCGGGAAATTTAAGCAGGCCGTGGTCCTCGACGATGTGCGTCCGGCGCAGCGGGATCATCATCAGGATGCCCAACAGGCCGCCCAGCACGGCCACAAGCATCACGCGTGTCAGCTCGAGGTCGAAACCGAGGATCAGGATCGCCGGCATTGTGATGCCGACCCCGAACGCAATGGATTCGCCGGCCGAGCCGGCTGTCTGGGTGATGTTGTGCTCGAGGATGGTCGAGTCGCGCCCGCCCGTCGTCTTCGACCAGGCACGGAACAGGGCCAGGGAAATCACCGCCACCGGGATGGACGCACTCACGGTCAAGCCGACCTTCAGCACGAGATAAAGCGATGAGGCACCGAAGACCATGCCCAGCAGCGTGCCGGCTACGACAGCCCGCACGGTGAACTCAGCCAGTTTCGCGGAATCAGGAATGAACGGCTCGAATTTTGGCGGGGACATGCAGGCGGAATTGGCGCGACGCTGGGAAGCTTATGACACGAGCGCAACCCTGATAAAATACCACCGGCATACTTCGGCCGGGGACCGGGCGCCGCTCAGCGCTTGCGTACCCTGGCCCGGGCGTTGCGCGCCGCGATCCGCTCCTTGATCAGCCAGTAAAGCATTTCCATGCGCGGCACCGGTACGCCGACGGCCTTGGCGCGGCGCACCGCCTCGCCCCAGATTTCTTCGATCTCCACGTCCCGTCCTTCCTCGAAATCAATCAGGCTCGACGGCCGGTACTGGCCCATCTTGGCCGTGCGTTCGAACTGCAGGTCGACGAACGAGCGCGGGATCTCATGGCCGAACTTGGCCGCGGCCTCGACGATCTCCTCCATCAGCCGGCGGGCGAGCATGCGCATGCCCTCGTCGGCGAGGAGCACGTCGGTCGTCACGCCACCCGTCACAATCGCCAGGCCATTGAACGGCACGTTCCACACGAGCTTGTGCCAGCGCTGTGCCTCGAGGTTGTCCTGCGCGGTGCATTTCACGCCCGCGCGCCGCCACAGGGCCGCGACGGCGTTGGTGCGCTCGCCGGCGGGCTTGCCGAACTTGCCAATGGTCATGAGTCCGGGGAAAGAGCAGTCGACGACGCCCGGCGCCGTGCGCGTGCAACCGATGTAGCAGATGGCACCGATTACATGGCCGGGGCCAACAATCTCCGCCACCGGCTCCTCCACCCCCAGGCCGTTCTGCAGGGTCAGCACGACGGTCTCAGGTCCGAGCAGCGGCGGCAAAATGGTTTTCAATGCCTCGTTGGCCGTCGCCTTGGTCGCCAGGATCACCAAGTCACAGCGGCCAATCTCCACCGACGAGCCATAGACCTGGATTTTCCGCACGGTAATGCGCTCGGTGGGGGTCTTGATCTTCAGGCCCCGGGCCGTGAGGGCCGCCCGGCCGCTCCGACCCAGAAAATGCACGTCCTCGCCCGCCTTCACCAGCCGCGCCCCGTAATAACAGCCCAAGGCGCCGGTGCCGATGATTGCGATGCGGGGTTTGTCGGGGAACGAGGTGCTCACAACAGCTCAGTCGTCACAAAGTTAGGGGGAAAATACAATCCCGCAGTCATGTCGGTCCCTGTGTCGGACGCAGGTTTCTTCACACCCGCCATCTGGTCGCTGGTAAACCGCCGGCCGGGTGGCGCGCCGGCCTTGGAACGGTTCACTACGTTCGGCCTTCATCGACGGTTGCACTCACCGAGTCTTACCACTTAACGCAAAAAACGGCCGATTTTCAACCGTCTGGCATCGGGACAGGCCTCTCGCCCCCAATGCATTACATCGAGCTGGGACACTCCGTCCACCAACGGGTTTTTCGCCCGTCCTAGCCAGAGTCGAAACCACTCCTGTGGGATACTTCGTCCAGCACGCTTTCTCCCCGACCTGTTCACAAATCCCGCGAGGCCACGTTTTCCGAGTGAATTCCCACCTCGGCTGACAAGTTATTCACAGCCCTCCCGGCGCTCAGAGTGACATGTTATCCGTCAGCCGAACTTCATCCACCCAGTAGGAGACCGCCATCAGGCATTCGCCGGGCACCACCTCGCGGATTTGCTCCATGGTCCGCGGGTCCACCACCGAGATATAGATTACCCGCAGCCGTCGTTTGGCCGTGATGATGTGCGTGGCCTCTGCCACCAGCCGGTCGGCGCTTTTTACGCCGGCCTCGACCATTTCCTTGGCTTTGCGCAGGGCTTTTACCACCGCGAGGGCCTCTTCCCGCTGGGAAGGGGTCAGATAATTGTTGCGGGCGCTCACCGTCATACCGTCGGCATCGCGCACCACCGGGCCGGTCAGGATCGTAAAGGGCAGGAGCAGGTCGGCCGCCACCTTTTTGACCACCGCCACCTGCTGCACGTCCTTCTCGCCCAGCACCAGCACATCCGGCTGCACAATGTTGAAGAGCTTGAACCAGCAGGTGAGCATGCCGCGAAAAAGCACCGGCCGGATCACCCCGCAGAGCGGCTTGCTCACCGCCTCCTCCTGCATCACCGACGAAAACCCCTTGGGGAACATCTCCTCGGCGGTCGGGGCGAACAGCACTTCCACCCCCTCCTTTTCCGCCAACAACGCATCGGCTGCCAGGGTGCGCGGATATTTGGACAGATCCTCACTGGGACCAAATTGCAGCGGATTGACGAAGGCCGAGACCACGACCGCCGCCTCGCTTTCCCGCGCCAGCCGGATCAGGCTCGCATGGCCCGCATGCAGCGCCCCGAGGGTGGGCAGGAGCGCGATTTTCCGGCCACCCGCCCGCAGCGCCGCCGCGGCTTCGCGCATGGCTGTGACGGTCTCGATTTTCTGCATAAGGGGAACGGGCTTGAACTAACCCCAACCCGTTCCCTTTATCAACCTTCACTTTTACTTCCTTCCTCATGATCCGCATCAACGAGAACTACACCAAGCTCAAGGCTTCCTACCTTTTCGCCGACATCGCCAAGCGCGTGAACGCCTACGTCGCCGCCAACCCGGCCAAGCCCGTTATCCGCCTCGGCATTGGCGACGTCACCGAGCCCCTCCCGCCCGTCTGCGTCGAGGCCCTCCATGCCGCCACCGACGAGATGGCCAACCGCGCCACCTTCAAGGGCTACGGCCCCGAGCAAGGCTACGCCTTCCTCCGCGACGCCATCGCCCAGCACGACTACACCGCCCGCGGCTGCAAGATCGAGGCCGACGAGATCTTCATCTCCGACGGCTCCAAGTGCGACTGCGGCAACATCCAGGAGATCTTCGCCACCGACGTCCGCCTCGCCATCCCCGACCCCGTCTATCCGGTCTACGTCGACACCAACGTCATGGCCGGCCGCACCGGCGCCAACGTCGACGGCCGCTACCAGGGCATCACCTACCTCGATTGCACACCCGCCAACGGCTACGTGCCGGCCGTCCCCGGCGCCGCCACCGACCTCATCTACCTCTGCTTTCCTAACAACCCCACCGGCGCCGTCGCCACCAAGGCCCAGCTCGCGGCCTGGGTCGCCTACGCCAAGGCCCACAAGACCGTCATTCTCTTCGACTCCGCCTACGAGGCCTACATCCGCAATCCCGACATCCCGCACTCCATCTACGAGATCGAGGGAGCGCGCGATGTCGCCATCGAGTTCCGCAGCTTTTCCAAGACGGCCGGCTTCACCGGCACCCGTTGCGCCTACACCGTCGTCCCCAAGAGCCTCCTGGCCTACGATGCCGCCGGCAAGGCCCACTCCTTGCAGGCGCTCTGGAACCGCCGCCACACGACGAAATTCAACGGCGTTGCCTACCCCATCCAGAAGGCCGCCGCCGCGATCTACACCGAGGCCGGCCAGAAGCAGACGCGCGACCTCATCGACTTCTACCTCGCCAACGCCAAGCTCATCCGCGACGCGATGACGAAGCTCGGCTTCACCTGCATCGGCGGCGACAACGCGCCATACATCTGGGTGAACACGGGGCGCGACTCCTGGGAATTCTTCGACCTGCTCCTGAACCAGGCGCAGGTAGTCTGCACGCCCGGCGCTGGTTTCGGCAAGTGCGGCGAAGGCCACGTCCGCATCAGCGCCTTCAACTCCCGCGCCAACGTCGAGACCGCCCTCGCCCGCATCGCCGCCGCACTGAAATAAGCGCGCCTCGACACCGTCCTGTCGCTAGCCAGACGGACGTCGTTTAAGATTGAGGTAGAAATTGCTGTAGTAATCGGCCTGCCTGCCTTCCTCCATCTTGAGGTGGATGGGACGATTGCGTGGATCGAGCGGTTCCAACTCAACCACCACTTCACGACCGAGCGTTTCAACCGTTCCCGCGAAAAGTCCTGCTGCGATTAGTTGCTGCTTGGGCATCGGGTTGATCCCGGCTCCGGCAGCATCGCCGCCCCCGATCATGGCGAACAGCCCCGTGATGTTGTCCTGCCCCAGTCCATCGCGGAGCGGCTGAGGAAATACCAACCCTGTCAGCCTGCCCTCTGTAAACCGCAGGTGGATGTCATATTCACCCGGTGTTCCCGGCGGCAAGTCCACCCGATGGTAACGCAGCACGGCTTTCCTCTGGTCGATCAGTTCGGGATAGATCCCGAACTGATTCAGATCCCCCATCGTCAAAAGAGGAGCCCTGAAGACAAAGATCCGTTCCCCGGATTCCGCCTCCCAGGAGGTGTACTCTGCCACGGCGCACATCTGCGCCCGAAATGCTACAATCTGAGTCCAGTTGCACCCGGCAAGCAAGCCGAGCAGCAGGCCAGCCAGCAGGAGATTTTGATAAGCCCATTTCATATGAACGCAGGTGACCGCGATCCCGCGATCACCTGCAAGTTCATCACGCTTCTACCACGGTTTTTTCGCTTCCATCTGCGTTCTTCTCATGCGTGCACTTGAATCCCGGGGCTATGGTCAACCCCACTAACGCCACCACCAAGGCCACGAGAATGGCCCGCCGCCGTGTGTTTGTATTTCCGCTGTTCATGGTGATTCCTTATTTTAGTTTATGGCTTGTTGTTTTCTATTGCCGGATTCCTTGGCCCCAGACCGGCAAGTCTCACGCGTACTGAACAACTTTCTCATGATTTAATAAAATCCCTAGATTACGTAATTTTACGTAGAGAACCCTACACCGACCAATCGCCCGGATCCTCATGCAGCGCGTCCGGCAGCGCATCCTCGGGTTCGTAGCGGAAATCCACAAAGCCCTTCTTCATCGCCCAGCGCATTAGTTCCTCCCGGCTGTGGAGCTTCAGCTTCACGAGGATATTCTGGTGATGCGTACGCACGGTGGCCGGACTGATCCGGGTGTAGCGCGCGACCCGGTCATTCGGCCAGCCGTAGCCGAAATAGGGCAGCAGCTCGATTTCGCGGTCGGACAGGATCTTTGAGAAATGATCCGGCTCCTTGCGGGCATGAGCGACGGCGGCGAGCACATCATCGGGAAAATATGTTCGCCCCGCGACCAGCTCCTGCAGCGCCTGCTTCAACTCGGGACCGTGCGCGGATGATTTGAGCAGACACCCATGAATCTGGCTGCCGAGCAGCCGGCTGGCGGCGATCTCCGTCAGGTTGCCACTCACCAGTAAAACGCGGCACGATCGGCCAATCGCAGACAAGGCCGCAGCCACGGAAAACCCACTCATGTCGGGCAGACCCAAATCGAGAATCACCAGATCCAGTTTGTGCCTCCGCGCATACTGCAGTCCCTCGAGCCCGGTCGTGGCCTTGAAAATGACCGTCTTCGCTGGAGTGATCGCCTCCAGCCTCATCACGAGAAAATCCAACAGCAAGGCATCGTCATCGATGCACAGTATCACGCAGGGCAACATGACAAACGGACATTACCATCCCCGCGTTCAATGTGAGTCCATCCAACCACCTAATTTCAGGATTCGACTTGTAGCCGAAGCTGTCCTGAAAAAGCGGAGGGCACCTTATCGAAACTGAACCAGATAATTCAGGCCACCTACGGGACGGCCTGCTGCCGTTATACGCCGCTGATGACGGCCGGGGCGTTGTCGTGCACCCAGAAACGCGAGAGCACCTGGTGGTCCCGCTTCAGCTCGTAGCCCCACTCCGTGTCCTTGATCTTGATCTCGACGATGCGACCCGGACCCTCGCTCGGATCGGGCTCGTTGACCGCCTCCTGCCACTCGCGCAGCACTTCCATGCGCGCCGTGTCGAAAGCCTGTTCCACATCGCCAAATTCCCCGCAACGCTTCACCTCCTGCGTCAAGCGACCGTCGGGCGCCCGCTTGAGGACGAATCGGAGGACGGAATAACCGGATTTCATGGGTGGTGGCTTAAGGCAAGTCTTTAGCCAGAACCATGCCACGCTTTGCCCGCCGGTGGAAAGTATTTATTTGGCCAAAACCCATCATTTGATCTCGGCCGCCACGGCTATCGCCGCGGCCAGCTCCGTCACCCCTTCGCGCAGCAAGCCAACCAGGGCGCCGTGGTCGCGGCCATCCCAGGTGCGCGGGGTCGCGGCAAACGAGCCGCTCCGCACCGGTTGCCCGGGAGAGACGATGGTCCAGGTCGCAACCACCTGGATCGCATTGCCCTCCGACCGGACGGCCTCGCAGCGCTGCACGTGCACGGTGACAATCGAACCGCCGCCAACCGAACGCAACCGGTTGCGCAGCACCTGCGTAATGGCCTCGTCGAGCGGCTCGGCCCAGCGGGCGTCGTCGAGGTAAACGACCTCGTTGGCCGACACCCGCACGGCAATTGAACGGTTGCGGAGATGCCCGGCCAGCTGCACCGGGCGCACCGTGGCCGCATCGGCCACTACCGCCGCGTCGACCGGTTCGCTCAGGGTGAAGTGTCGCACCGTGTCGGCCTGCGGGGCCGGGAGATTGCAGCCGGATAGAAAAAGGCTGAAGGCTGAAAGCTGAAGGCTGAACGCCAGAAGCCTGAATCTGTGTTTATCTGTGTTCATCTGTGGTTTCCTTCCACTCAGGGCGTGCCGGGTTTCTTTTTGCCGACGATCAGGGAGCTGGGGTTGCGCTCGATGGCGTTGGCCAGGTTCTCAAGGGCGCCGGCGGCCTCGGCGATCTGCCGCAGTGCGACCGTAAGCTCGTCACTCACCTGCCCCTGTTGCTGGACAAACTGCTTGGTGGAGGAGGCGGTGGCCTCGAGGGTTTTCATCGCGGCCTGGGCGGCGACGAGCGTGGCCCTCATGTCATCGCTCACCGGCCCGACCTGCGCGTCGAGCTTGGCGATGGCGGCCTGCGTGGCGGTCAGGGCCGCGTTCAGGTTGGCGAACGCCTGTTTCGCCTCCGGCGAGTCCACGAACGCCGTCACGGCATCGGCCGCGTGGCCGACCTTGTCGCCGAGTGTCTTCAGGTCGAGGGCGTTAACCTTCTGGCTGGTGGTGGCCAGGAGGGTCTTGAATTCCTTGGAGATGCCGGCGAAGTCCACCTTCTTCAGGTCGCTGAGGATCTCGCTCAGGCTGGCCTGGTATTCCGAGATGGCCGACAGGGAGGACGGAACCACGACCAGCTTGGCCGGGCTGGCGAGCACCGGCGGGGGGTACTGGGCTGGATCCAGGAAATCGAGCTCCACAAACAGGAGCCCCGTGGCCAGGCCGAGCACGCCGAGCTGCGCCCGCAGCCCGCGGTCCACCATCGTCTTGATGTCGTCCGGCCCGGAGATCTTGAGCTGGCCGCCCTGGGCGTCGGTGATGACGTTGCGGTTGAGCTCGCAGGTGACGACCACGACGGACTTGTTGGCCACGTCGTCGTAATGTACCACCAGGTCCACCACCCGGCCCACGCGCACGCCGCGGAGCTTGACCGGCGAGCCGAGGTCGAGGCCGTGGATCGATTCGTCGAAATACACCATGAAACGCTGCGGCTTGGAGAACAGGCTCAGGCCGCCAAAGGAGAGTAGCGCGATCATGCCGAGCGCCAGTGCTCCGAGCACAAACATACCGACGGCGGCGGGACTTACCTTGGTCTTCACGTGGGCAATTTGATAGATTGAACGGGTGGAAATGGACAGGAATTTCGGCCGGGTCAGACGGCGGGGGCGGCGGGGCGGTCGCTGCGGTGGAGGAAGTCGATGACCCGCGGGTCGCGGCTGCGTTCCGCCAGTTCGCGGGGCGGGCCCTCGGCAATGATGCCCTGCTCGGCCCGGTCGAGCATGATCACCCGGTCGGCGATGCCGAAGATCGACGCCAGTTCGTGCGACACGACGACCAGCGTTGTGCCGAAGGTCTCGCGCATCTGCAGCACCAGCTCGTCGAGCTTGCGCGAGGTGACCGGGTCGAGCCCGGCCGACGGCTCGTCGAGGAATACGATGGAGGGATCCAGCGAGAGGGCGCGGGCGAGGCCGGCCCGCTTCTTCATACCGCCGCTGATCTCCGCGGGGTAATAGTCCTCGAAGCCCGTCAGGCCCACCTGCGCCAGCTTCAGGGTGGCGAGTTCATCGATCTCGCGCGCCGAGAGCGTGGTATGCTCCTCCAGCGGCAGGGCCACGTTCTGCCGCAAGGTGAGCGAGCTCCACAGTGCGCCGCCCTGATAGAGCACGCCGAAGGTCTTCAGCAATTTGCGCCGGGCCGCCAGGTCCGCGGTCGTGAACGACTGGCCGAGGAACTTCACCGTGCCGGCCAGCGGCGGGTTCAGCCCGATGAGATGCCGCAACAGCGTGCTCTTGCCGCAGCCGCTCCCACCGATCACGAAGAACACCTCGCCCCGCTTCACTGTGAACGAAAGGTCCTTCAGCACGGCCTGCCCGTCGTAGCCACAGGTCAGGCCGGTGACCTCGATGGCGGGCGAATCGGAAGCGTTGGCGGAATTGGGCATGGGTCAGAGTCCGAGGATGTCGAAGGCCACGGCAAAGACCGCGTCGGCCATGATGATGAGCAGAATGGCGGTCACGACCGCCGAGGTCGCCGCCCGGCCGACGCCGGCCGCGCTGCGCTCCGCCTCGATGCCGCGCAGGCAGCCCGCGAGCCCGATGATGAGGCCGAAGACCACCGCCTTGATCACGCCGACCAGCAGGTCGGACATGTCCACGATGGTCAGCATCTCCACCCAGTAGGCCGCCGGCGGGATGGACAGCACCTTCATCGAGATCGCCATGCCGCCGAGGATGCCCAGTGCGTTGGAGTAGATCGCCAGCAGCGGCATCATCACGCCCAGCGCGAGCAGCCGGGGCAGCACCAGGAAGTCCACCGCCGAGATGCCCAGCGTCTCGAGGGCGTCGATCTCCTCGTTGGCCTTCATGTTGCCGAGGGTCGCAGCAAAGGCCGCCCCGGTGCGTCCAGCCAGCACCACACCCGTCATCAGCGCGCCCATCTCGCGCACCATCGACAGGCCGACCAGGTCCGCCACGTAGATGTCGCCCCCGTATTGCCGGAGCACGATCGCCCCCGTGTAGGCGAGGGTCACACCGACAAGGAAGCTCACCAGGCTCACGATCGGCAGGGCCATCGCGCCGCACAGCTGCATCTCCTCGACAAAGTCGGCCCAGCGGAACTTCTTCGGGTGCTTCACCAGCCGCACGGCCCCGAGCACGCATTCCCCGATGAAATGGGCGAACACCCGCGTCTTGCGCCAGATATCCAGCGTCGCCTCGCCCACCGCGGTGAAGAAATTCTCCGACCGGTCGAACGGCACGCTCGTCTCGTGCGAGGTCGACATCTGCCGGAGCAGGGCATGGATTTTCTCCGGCAGCGCCTTGGTGTCGCAATGCGCCCCCGCGATCCGGCACCATTGTTGCGCCTCGAAAAGGAACAGGAGCAGTGCGCTGTCCCACTGGCCCAAGCCGGCGCTGCCCAGCACCACTCGCTTCGGCGTCCGGCCGGCCAGCGCCGCCAGCCAGCCGGGGCGCGGCGCGGTGATCAACCAGTCGCCCGCGAGTTGGACCGACAGGGTCTCGCCCTCCAGGGCCGCATCGGCCCGGGCTGGACTGGTCGGTGCGCTCATGGGGGACAGTCTTGGGTTTGCAACGGGAGGCTCCAGAAAAATCCCCGGCTCAATGCTTGGGCCACGGCGCGGTCGTGGCCGGCCGCTGCCGGGCCCGGGCCACCTGCAGCTTCAACGCCCGGAGGGACACATAGATGTCGCGCAGGAAGTCCACCAGCGAGGCGGTCAGCATCAGGATGCTGGCGGAAAACAGCCCGAGCACCACGACCTTCATGTTCCAATCGAACATCCCCGCGCCAAACAGCGCGACGACGAGCAGACACGCCAGCAGCATGCTCAGGCCGTTGCAGGTCACCGCCCGGCGCATCATCAGGGACCGGGCCCACATGATGTTGAGCTGGTCCTCCAGGTGCCGCCGTTCCTCGGGGTCGGCGGCCGGGATCATCTCGGCCAGTTCCCGCGTGCGGTCCACGATGCGCGCCATCCGGTTGGTCAGGGTGATCATCAGCGCCCCCATGCCCGAGATCAGGATGACCGGGGTGATGGCCAGCTGGATGATCGGCAGGAGGGACGAAAGCGATTCCATGGGGGTCAAGCTTGGCCGGTGCGACGCCCCGTGCAACCCCTTGTTCCAGCCGGCGCGGGTTTTTCCTCGCCGCCCCGCGCCCGGCCGGACGATTCTGCTGGTTTCACCATGCGCCTCGCCTCCGTGCTCTTCGACCTCGACGGCACCTTGATCGACCACTTCAAGGCCATCCACCGCTGCCATGCCTACGCCATGAGGCAGCTGGGGCTGCCCGAGCCCACCCTGGCCCAGGTGCGCGCCGCCGTCGGCGCGGGGGTCGAGGTGGCGGTCGAGCGGCTGGTCGGACGTGAACTCGCCCCGGCGGCGCTCACCCTCTACCGGCCACACTGGAACGCCACGATGCTCGACGACGTCCAGCTGCTCCCCGGTGCGAAGGACCTGCTCGCTTCTCTCCGGCAGCACGGGATCCGCACGGCGGTGTTCACCAACAAGCACGGCCCCTCCTCCCGTCTCGTCTGCGCCCATCTTGGCCTCACGGATCTGCTCGATGGCAACTTCGGCGCTGGCGACACGCCCTGGCTCAAACCCGACCCCCAGTTTGCCCGCCATGTGCTGACCGCCTTGAGAACGGACGCCGCCACCACCTTGCTGGTCGGTGACTCGCCTTACGATTTCCAAGCCGCCCGCAATGCCGGCCTCGGTTTCATCGGTGTCACCACCGGCACCCACGCCGCAGCGGAACTGCAGGCGGAAGGCGCGGACCGGATCTTCGGCGGTCTCCCCGAAGTCGCGCGCGAATTGAGTAGGACCGGTCTCTGACCGGTCCGGGCCAGTCACAGACTGGCCCTACTGACTCGCACAGGTCAGCACGACGGCGATCGCGGCCGGCAGCGCCTGCACATAGAGGATCTTCCGGTTGGCCGTCGCCGCGCCGAAGATCCCCGCGATGATCACGCAGCCGAGGAAAAACAGCTTGATTGCATAACCGTCCGCCCCGAGCGACAGCCCCCATGCCAGCCCGGCCGCGAGAAATCCATTGTACAGCCCCTGGTTGGCCGCGAGCGACTTGGTAGCCTGCGCCTTCTCCTCCGTCAGACCGAAGACGCGCCGGCCATACGGTTTCGTCCACAGGAACATTTCCAGCACCAGGAAGTACACGTGCAGCAGGGCGACGAGTCCGGTGGCGATGACGGCGGCGGTTTGCATAAAATCAGGCGGGGCGGCGCCCGATCAGCAGGTTGGCGGTCATCTCCTGTACCACCCGGCCCTCCTGGTTGAGCGTGCGGCAATGCAGTTTGATTTTGCCCCGGCCCGTGCGCGAGGGCTCGGGGTTGAGCTCGGTGATTTCCATGACGACCCGCAGGGTGTCGCCGGGCAGCACCGGGCGCGGCCAGCGCAGGCCGTCGACGCCCTGGCCGATGACGCCGCCGTCGAGCCGCATCTCGCCCCGCACCATCAAACCCATGCTGAGCGCCGCCGTGTGCCAGCCGCTGGCGACGAGCCGGCCGAACAGGGTCGGCTTGGCCGCCTCGGCATCGGTGTGGAACGGCTGCGGGTCGAATTGCCGGCCAAAGGCGATGATCTCCTCCGCCGTCACCGTGTGCTCCGGGGTGTTGAATTTCTCGCCAAGCTTCAGGTCTTCAAAGTACAGCATGGCGGGGAGGAAACACGCGAGAGATTGCTTCGCCACCCAGGTCTGTGCAACCCTTGGTTTCCGTGGCGTCCTCCCCTGCAGCAACCCTCACCGGCGTCCTTGAACGCATCATCTTCTTCAACGAGGAGAACCACTACACCATTGCGGAGCTGAAGCCCGAGAAAGGCACGGAAACCGTCACCATCACCGGCCCGTTACCCGGCGTGCAGTGCGGCGAAACGCTCGAACTCGCCGGTGAGTGGACGCGCCATGCGCAACACGGCGCCCAGTTCAAGATCGCCTCGTTCAAGTCCGCGCTTCCCTCCTCTGTCTACGGCATCCGCAAGTACCTCGGCAGCGGCCTCGTGCCCGGCATCGGCAAGGTTTACGCCAACAAGATCGTCGACGCGTTCGGCACCGACACCTTCCGCATCCTCAGCGAGGAATCCGGCAAGCTGCGCAAGGTCGAGGGCATCGGCAAGGTCCGCGCCACCTCCATCAAGCAGGCCTGGGAGGAGCAAAAGACCCTGCGCGAGGTGCACATCTTCCTCCAGACCTACGGCGTCACCACCTCGCAGTGCGTGCGCATCGTCAAGAAATGGGACGCCGCCGCCCAGCAGATCATCCAGGCCGAGCCCTACAAGCTCGCCCGCGAGATCGACGGCATCGGCTTCAAGACCGCCGACCGTCTCGCCATCAATCTCGGCTTCGCCAACGACGCCCCGCCCCGCCTCGACGCCGGCCTCATTTACGCGTTGCAAACCCTCGAGGAGGAGGGCCACACGGCCTACCCGCGCGGCGAGCTTGTCGCCTACACGGCCAACCTTCTCGAGACCTCCGCCGACCGCATCGAGGTTCGCATCGACGCCCTGATCGCCGCGAAGGATCTCGTCATTCACGCGGCGAATCCGCCATCCGCAGTCTGCGATCCGCAATCCTTTCTCCAACTCCCCAACAACGACCGGGCCGAGCGCAAGATCGCCGACGTCGTGCAGCGCCTCGGGGCCGTGCCCTCCGGCCTGCCCGCCATCAAGGTGGACGCCGCCATCAAGTGGGCGCAGGACAAGGCCGGCTTCGAGTTTCATGAGCTGCAGAAGGCGGCGCTCTCGCACGCCCTCGCCCACAAGGCCAGCATCCTCACCGGCGGCCCCGGCACGGGCAAGACGACCATCCTCCGTGCCCTCGTCGATATCCTGAAGGCCAAGAAGGCGCGCGTCACCCTCGCCGCGCCCACCGGTCGCGCGGCGCAGCGGCTCGCGGAGACCACCGGCGGCTTCGCCTCCACCATCCACCGGCTGCTCGCCTACGACGTCGCGCGCGGCGGCTTCGCCCACAACGAGTCCAAGCCGCTGGCGACGGATTTTCTCATTGTGGACGAGTCCTCCATGCTCGACGTGCGCCTCGCCGCCGCCCTGCTGCAGGCCGTACCCGCGCGCGCCCACCTCCTGCTCGTCGGCGACATCGACCAGCTGCCGAGCGTCGGCGCGGGCAACGTGCTGAAGGATTTGATTGCGACCGAACGCGTCCCCGTCACCCGCCTGCAATTCGTCTACCGCCAGCAGAAAGAGAGCCTCATCGTCACCACCGCGCACGCGATCAACGAGGGCGTCAACTCGCCGCCGCCGGTCGTGAGCGAAGTCGCCAAGGCGCAGGCGTGGAGCGACCTCAACTTTATTGCCGCCCACAGCGCCGAGGACTGCCTCGCGAAGGTCATCGAGCTCTGTACCCGGTTCATCCCCCAGCATTTCAAGTGGTTCAACCCCGTCACCGACGTGCAGGTGTTGGCGCCGATGCATAAGGGCGTGGCCGGCGTTTCGAACCTCAACATCTCGTTGCAGGCCGCGCTCAATCCGCACCGCAAGGGCCTGAAGGCAGTCAGCGGCGAATACCGCCCGGGCGACAAGCTCATCCAGCTCCGGAACAATTACGACAAGAACCTCTTCAACGGCGACATCGGCACGATCGTCAGCGTGGACCTGCCGAAGGGCACGCTCGTGGCCGACTTCGACGGGGAACGCCACGCGTTCGACCGCGGCGAGTTCGGCGACGTTGCCCTCGCCTACGCCATCAGCATCCACAAGTCGCAGGGCAGCGAGTATCCCGTTGTCGTCATCCCACTACTCAAGGGTCATTTCATGATGCTGCAGCGCAACCTGGTCTATACGGCGATCACCCGCGGCCGGAAGAAGGTCTTCATCGTCGGCGAACCCGCCGCCTACGGCATGGCCGTGCGCAACGCGGAGTCGAAGTTAAGGTGCACGCACCTGCGCGAGAAGATCCTCGCCACTGGTTGAGCGCGGGGCGGCGCGGGGATAATCACGTTGACCCTTTTCGCGGCAAAAATAGCTTCGCAGCCAGTTTTCTCCCCCACGCGCCCATGACCCTTCCCTTCCCGCAGCCCCGTCTCACCGGAGTCCTTGTCCTGCTCCTCTCCCTGCTGCTTCCCGGCGTAACCCGGGCCGACGGCCTGACCGACATCCTGGAACGCAAGGTCGTGCGCATCGGCGTGTGCGAGTTTGCCCCCTGGACCTTCAAGAACAAGGCCGGCCAGCTCACGGGCTTTGAAATCGCCGTCGGCCGCCAGATCGCCCACGACCTCGGCGTCAAACCCGAGTTCAAGGTCTACACGCTGGAGGCTGCCTTTGATGCGGTGGACCGCGGGGAGATCGACTTCATCGCCGCCGGCCTCGCCATCACGCCGGCCCGCGCCCTGCGGGTGGAGTTCACCATGCCCTACTTCGAGTCGGGCGCGACCATCGTGATCAACCGGACGCTTAGCCCGGACGTGAAGGAGGTCGAGGACCTGAACAAGCAGGGCGTCGTCGTGCTGCACGTGAGCGGGACATTCTCGTCCAGCCTGGCGAAACAGCTCTTCGATGCCACGGAGATCAAGAGCGTGCCGGACGCCCGCGCCGCGGAACGGGAGCTGCTGGCCGGCCGGGCCCAGGCCTACCTGACCAGCCTGCCCGAGGCCGTGATCCTGGCCCGCCGGAATCCGGCGCTCGGCGAGATTCACCCCGGCAAGCCCCTCGCCAAATCCGTCGCCGGCCTTGCCCTCAAGCGCGGCAATTACGGCCTGCTGCATTTCCTCAACGCCTGGGTCGTCGCCCGCTGGGCGGACAACCTGCTGCCCTCCCTCAACAGCTACTGGTTCAACGAGGAGGAGCGCGCCTTCCGCGAGGGCGACGGATTGACCGCGCCGTAGTTCCCGCCCGCGCTACGCCGACCGCACGGTAGTAGGTCCACTCGCCCAAACTGTAGCGGCGGTCTATGACCGCCGGCTCACGAAACGGCGCTCATAGAGCGCCGCTACAGCTAACGGACCCGGGCCTTCAGCCCGGTTCTCGCGCCGGCTACGGATCGACGACGATCGGCTCGCCGCGGGCGAGGCACACGAACAGCGCGCGGCTGGCGAGATCGCGCGAGATCATGGAATTCCGGCCCTCGGCCTCCACGTAGGAGGCCACCACGTTTTCCCCCAGCTTGTAGCGGCGCACCAGCAGCGGCAGCTCCGTGACCAGCTTCGGGTCAACCGCATCCATGTCGCCGGAGATCCGCAGGAGCATGCGCTCGTTTTCCCAGAAAACCCACACGTCGGTGGTCACGCTGGTGCGCGACGCGACGTAGATCTTTTGCGAGCCCTTGCTCTTGTTCCGGAGGGCCTCGCGCCGCACCGCGGCCATGGCGATCGTGCGGGTGGTGGGCTTCGGGACATTCAGCATGCCGCGATGGGCGGAGAATTCCTCCATTACCTTCTTGTGCGGCAGCACCACGCGTTTCCAGCCCGCCGCCTCGTCGGCCTTGCGGTCCTCATAACTGCCGCGCACCACGCGGTAGCCGGCGCTCTTCACGGTGAGGTTGAGCTCCTCGACGACATAATCCGCCCGCTTGAAGGCCAGCAGCAGCTTGGCCTGCGGCAGCCAGCACTCCGCGTAGACGCTGTGGTCACTCTCGTCCCGGGTCGCCGGCTCGACGCTGCGCAGCCACAGGGTGATCGACTCGCCGCTCCCCAACTCGGAAAAAAAACTGTCGTCCAGGTACCAGTAATAGGCGTAACCGAGCACCGAAAGCAGCCAGGCCTTGTCTTCCAGCGCGGGGTCGAACGCCGGCGCGGGGCGCTCGGCCGCCCGCCCGGCGGGCACCACGAGCAACAACAACAGGGACAGGCGGAGTAATTTCATGGCATGCGCAGGGTGAAGAAACGGTTGCCGCCGATCCCACCGCGCCACTGGTCAGTGATGCGGATGAAATTTCCGCCGGGATGGTAAACCTGCTGGTCCGTCATCCAGCCATAGGCTGAACCCGTGACCGGCACGCCGTCGATTTCTTGAATGTCGGCAAAAGGGTCGGCGGGCGAACTGCCGACGAAATCGTCCGCCAGCTGCTGGGCGCTTTTCAGCAACCGGGCAAACCGGCCCGGCGGGCCGCGGTTGGCCAGGTTCATCAGGTAGTCCACCCGCTCGGTCACCCGTTCGTCCATCGCGGGCCGGCCGTTGGCATCGCGATAGAACCCCTCCACCTGGCCGCCGGCGGTCAGGAGGTCGATCACGTCGCCCGTCGAGGTCGCCGCCACCTGCTTCTGGGTGTAGCCCGCGGGAATGTTACGCAGCCGGTTGCGCAGGACCCAGATGATGGCCTCCTGGCCGGCGATCGATTCCTCCACGCTGACCCAGGAGCGCTCGCCCGGGAACGGCACCTCGTTGATCAGCAATCGGGCCAGGTAACCGCTGGCGGTGTCCTCCGGGGCCAGGGTGACCGTCTGCGCCGCGGCGAAACCGGGCCACCCCACCACCGCCAGCAACACGGCAAGGCAAGTCGCGACGCGCGACCGCCCCCGCACGCGGCCTAACACGGCCCACAGCACTCGCACGGAGTTTTTGCCGCCCGGAATGCTCATCTGCCGGTAAAATAGCCGTTTGCCTCCACGGGTCGATGCGATTTTCGGCACCACGCCCCGGCACGGCCTCAAGGAACAGGCGTTCACGGTGGCCATGCACTGCTCCCGCCGGCCGCCGCAAGGCGCGAGTGCGGCCCCCCGGCCCGCCTTCAGTTCAGGTTCTTGTCCTTCCAGTATTTCGTGCCCTGCAGCGTGGCCTGGAGCGCGAGCCCGTTCTTCGTGATCTGGAAAATCTCAACCCCGGGCACCACCGTGCCGGCCACTGCCGCCGCTGCACCCTTCTGGTCCGATTTCGCCGCGGCGTCCGCCTGCCCGCTGAAATCCCAGCCCTTGTCGATGAATGCATCCAGCTTGTCCTTTTCCTGGAAAACAAAGACCGCGCGGAAATCCTTCACCCCGAGCCCGACGCCCAGGCCGGCCGAGCCCATCTTCATGAAGGTCTCCTTGTCCGTGAGGGTGCCCGGGACCACGACGATGCCGCTGCCGCCCGCAAAGCTGGCAAAGATCACGTTCACACCCACGTTGCTGAACACCGCATAGCCGACAGCGTCCTTCACCTTGGCTTTCGCGTCCGGATGCAGCTTGTAGAGTTCCTCGAGCACCGAGTCGCGCATCTCCCGGATTTCCGTCCGCTTGGCATCGGCCGATTTGGCGTGGAGCGGCGCCCCGGCGCAGAGGTACACGGCGAAAACGAGCAGCAGGGCAAGGGCGCGGGGTATGGTTTTCATGGCAGGAACGAGGTTACTCCGCCCGGACCACCCCAACCAGCCGAAAAACCAGTAAATCCGGCGCCGCTCATCCCGCGGATTACGCCTTTTGTCCTATTGGCATCCGTCCCCGGGCTGTGGTAGGCTCAGCTCCTACAAAAACCCACCCTTATGCTAAAACGTTCCTTGGTTCTTTCCGCCCTACTCGTTTCGGCCTTGGTGCCCGCCCTGCGTGCCGCGCCCGCCACCGTCCCGGGCTTCTCCTACGTCAAGTCCCTCGGCGGCATCGATGAATACCGCCTCGATTCGAACGGCCTCCGGGTACTCATGCTTTCCGACCGCACCGCACCGGTGGTGACCTTCATGGTCACCTACCACGTCGGCTCGCGCAACGAGGTCACCGGCACCACCGGCGCCACCCACCTGCTCGAACACCTGATGTTCAAGGGCACGACCGCCTACAACCGCGAGAAGGGTAACAGCGTGGACCAGTTCCTCGAGGCCATCGGCGGCAACTACAACGCCACCACCTGGCTCGACCGCACCAACTACTACGCCGAGGTCGGTAGCGAGCACCTCGAGGGCTACATGGCCATCGAAGCCGACCGCATGCGCGGTCTCCTTGTGCGCGAATCCGACCGCCAGCCCGAGATGACCGTCGTGCGCAACGAGTTCGAGATCGGTGAGAACAATCCCCAGGAGGCGCTCGACAAGGAAATCATGGCCGCCGCCTATCAGGCCCACCCCTACCACCACAGCACCATCGGCTGGCGCAGCGACATCGAGAAGGTCTCCATCGAGAAGCTGAAGGAATTCTACGACACCTTCTACTGGCCCGACAACGCCACCGCCACGATCATCGGCGACTTCGATCCCGCTGCCGCCCTCGGCCTGGTGAAGAAATACTACGGCGCCTACCCCAAGGCCCCGAAGCCCATCCCGCAGGTCTACACCGAGGAGCCCGAGCAGACCGGCCCCCGCCGCGTCATGGTTCAGCGCGCTGGCGAACTCGGCACCGTGGGCGTCAGCTGGAAGAGCCCCGCCGGTTCGCACCCCGACTATCCCGCCCTCCAGGTCCTCGGCATGATCATGGGCAGCGGCAAGACCAGCCGCTATTACCGCGCCCTCACCGACAAGAACCTCACCACCAACGTCAGCGCCGACCCCGGATTCTTCCACGACCCCACCCTCTTCCAAGTCTATGCCAGCCTCGCCCCCGGCGCCACCCACGAGGCCGTCGAGAAGATCATCCTCGACGAAGCCGTCAGGGTGAAGGCCGAGGGCGTGACCGACGCCGAGGTCACCACCGCGCTCGGCAAGATCAAGGCCAGCACCGCCTACGGTCGCGACGGCTCCTTCGCCATCGCCAGCAAGATCAACGAGGACATCGCCGCCGGCGACTGGACCCTCTATGTCACTCTCGACGAGGCCTTCGCCAAGGTCACGGCCGCCGACGTCAAACGCGTCGCCAACCTCTATCTCGACCATAACAAGAGCACCACCGGCTGGTTCGTGCCGATCGTCGCCCCCGCTGCCCCCGCCGCCGCCAAGTAAGCCTCCACTCTTCATTCCCATGAAAAATCTTACCCGCTTCCTTCTCCTTGGTACTTGCTCCTTGTCCCTTGTTACTTCCGCCCTCGCTGGCGTCGCCGACAACGCCGTCCGCTCGAAGGTCAACGGCATCGACGTCGTCTCCATCAAGACCGGCGTGAAGGATGTCGTCACCATCCGCGGCACGATCCCCGCCGGCGATTCCCGCAGCCCCGAGTCCAACGTCGCCCTGGCCGACCTGGTCGCCGGCATGCTCGACAAGGGCACGACCACCCGCGACAAGTTCGCCATCTCCCAGGTGCTCGGCGACGTCGGTGCGACGATCAATTTCGCCACCAACGCCAGCGCCCTCACGATCAACGCCAAGTGCCTGCGCTCGGACCTGCCCCTGGTCCTCGGTCTCATCGCCGAACAACTGCGCACCCCGGCCTTCTCCCCCGAGGAGTTCGCCAAGCTCAAGAAGCAGGTCGCCGGCCTGATGAAGCGCTCGCTGGAGGACACCGACTTCCGCGCCAACGCCTCGTACGTCCGCGCCGTCTACCCCCTCGGCCATCCCAATCGTGACGCCTCGCCCGAGGAATACCTCGCCGCGGCCGACAAGGCCACGCTCGAGGAAGTGAAGGCCTTCCACAAGGAGTTCTACGGCCCCGCCGCCATGCGCCTCGTGATCGTGGGCGACGTCGAGCCCGCCGCCGTGTCGAGCGAGCTCGGCAAGGCTTTCGCCGGCTGGACCGGTGGTTCCGCCCAGACCCGCCCAGCCCGCGCCGGCCACGTGGACGCCGCCCGCGAGCAGGATGTGTTCATGGCCGACAAGACCAACGTCAGCCTCGTCTGGGGCCAGGCCACGCAGCTCCGCTACGGCGAGCCCGACGCTCTCGCCCTGCGCGTCGGCACCGCCGCGCTCGGCAGCGGCTTCACCGGCCGCCTCATGGCCAACGTCCGCGACAAGGAGGGCCTGACCTACGGCATCGGCTCGTTCATCTCCAACGACACCTACGTGGACGGCGACTGGCGCATCCAGGCCAACTTCGCCCCCGACCTCCTCGGCAAGGGCATCGCCTCCACCAAGCGCCAGCTCACCGCGTGGCACAAGGACGGCATCACGCCCCAGGAACTCGCCAGCAACAAGGGCAAGTTCGTCGGGAGCTTCAAGCTCGGCCTCTCCACCACCACCGGCATGGCCACGACGGTGCTCAACACCCTCAACCGCGACCTCCCCCTCACCTTCGTCGACGAGTTCAGCGGCAAGATCAACGCCCTCACCCTCGACCAGGTCAACGGCGCCATCAAGAAGCACCTCAATCCCGAACAGATGGTCATGATCAAGGCCGGCACGATCCCGGGATCCGTGCAGCCGAAGTAGGGCCGGTCTCGGACCGGCCCCACCCTCTACGCCCGCCCTCCCGGCGGGCGTTTTTTTTTGCGCACCTCTCGAAGCGAGGCTTGCCACGCGGGGCCGGCCCTGTGTCATAAGCAAATGCCTAAATCGTTCCGCCGGCTCGGCGCCCTGCTGAGCCTCCTTGTTGCCCCGATCGCCATCCACGCCAGCGAGCCGGTCGACCCGCTGCGTCTCACCAAGGACGTCGTGCCTGTCGCCCAGAGCGTCGAACTCACCGTCGACCCGGCCAAGGACGACTACTCCGGCCGCACCATCATCGACCTGCTGGCCAACGTACCGTTCACCAGCTTCCGGCTCCACGCCGAAGGCCCGGCCTTCACGACCGCCACCCTCACCAGCGCCGACGGCGAGGTCACGACTCTCACCGCCGTGGTCACCGACGCCAAACACGACCTCGTTACGCTCAGCGCCCCCCGGGAACTCGGCATCGGCAACTACAAGCTCGCGATCGCCTTCACGGCCAAATTCCACCGCGACGGCCTCGGCCTCTACAAGACCGTCAGCCGCGGCGACCCGTACCTCTTCACGCAGTTCGAGGACACCCACGCCCGCAAGGCCTTCCCCTGCTGGGACGAACCCGCGTTCAAGATTCCGTGGCAGCTCACGCTCAAGGTACCCGCCGCGCTCGAGGCCGTGACCAATGCCCCCGTCGCCATCGAAACCCGCGACGGCGACTGGAAGACCATCGCCTTTGGCCGCACCCCGCCGATGCCCAGCTACATCGTGGCGATGGCGGTCGGCCCGTTTGAATACGTGCCGATCCCCGGTCTCTCGGTGCCCGGCCGCATCATCACGCCCAAGGGACAGGCCGGCCTCGCCGGCGAAGCCGCCCGGGTCGCCGCTCCCATTCTCTCCCGCCTCGAGGAATATTTCGGCATCCCCTACCCGTATGCCAAGTTGGACCAGATCGCCGTCCCCGAGTATGTCTACGGCGCGATGGAAAACGCCGGTCTCATCACCTGGACCGACCGCGGGCTGCTGCTGGATCCGGTGAAGGCCCCGTTCACGACCCGCCGCTGGCTCGCCACCACCACGGCGCACGAGATGGCCCACATGTGGTATGGCGACCTCGTCACCATGGCGTGGTGGGACGACCTCTGGCTCAACGAATCCACCGCCGATTGGATCGCCGGGCGCATCGTCGAGCACCAGTATCCCGAGTTCCGCGTCAAGATCAACGAGAGCCGCGAGGTGAAGTCCGCCATGCGCACCGACGCCCTCCCCTCCGTCACCGCCATCCGCCGCAAGGTCACCGCCGAGACCGACCTCGCCCAGCTGGCCGATGTGCTCACCTACAACAAGGGCAAGGGCATCCTCACCATGGTCGAGAACTGGATCGGGCCCGCGCAGTTCCGCGCCGCCATGCGCGCCTACTTCCTCAAGCACAGCTGGGGCAACACCGTCGCCAACGATCTCTGGGCCGCGTTCAGCGCCACCTCGGGCGACGACATCACCGGCATGCTCGCCGGCTTCATCAACCAGCCCGGCGTGCCGCTCGTCTCCCTCGCCCTCGAGCCGGACGGCAAACTCCGCCTCACCCAGCGCCGCTTCAACAACCTCGGCGATCCCCAGCTCCCGGGCCAGTGGCGCATCCCGGTCATCCTCGCGTGGAGCAAGGACGGCCAGGTCCGCCGCGAGCGCATCCTCTTTACCGAGACCACCCAGCTAGCGAGCATCCCCGGCCTGGCCGGCGCCGACTGGATCTACCCCAACAGCGACGAGTCCGGCTACTACCGCTGGAACCTGTCCCCCGCGCTCAATGCCCGCCTCGCGGGCAAGGCTTCGACGCTCTCCGTCATCGAGCGCGTCGGCCTGCTCGACAACGTCTCCGCCCTCTTCAACGCCGGCCTGATCGACGGCAGCGACTACCTGGCCTACGTCACCGCCTTCGGCCGCGACCTCGACTCCGACGTCAACCTCGGTGTCTCAGGCAGCATCACGGGGCTCGACAACACGTTCATCAACGACGCCTCCCGCGACGCCTACAACGCCTACCGCCGCGCCATTCTCCGGCCCATCCTGGACCGCATCGGGCTGCAGCCGAGGCCCGACGAACCGGCCCACCACGGCCAGTTGCGCGTTACCCTGTATGGCGCGCTCGGCCATCGCGGCGCCGATGCCGACCTGGTCGCCGAATGCCGGCGCCTGGCTGCGCTGGCCATCGAGAATCCGGCCAAGGTGGACCCGACCATGCGCGCCACCGCCCTCGGCATCGCCGCCTACCACGGCGATGCGACGTTCCTGGCCGCGCTGAAGGCCATGTTCGAGAAACCGCAGAGCCCCGCCCTCCGCTCCTCGTTGATCGCGGCCTTGGGCAATTTCCACGACCCCGCGCTGGCCGCCGACGTCCTCGCCTACTCGCTCACCGACAAGATGAATTCGACGGAATTCCTCCGCGTGGTCTTCGGCCTCTCCGGCGATCCTGAGTTGCGCGGACTCTGCACCGACTGGGTCATGCAGCATTGGGACGCAATCGCCGCCAAAGCTCCGCCCGAGTATGCCGCCGGTCTCATCACGGTCGCCGCCGGCGCCGAACCCGAACTCTTCAACAAGCTGAAGACCTTCCTCCTCGACCCGGCCCGCAAGACCGAGTTTGCGGAGGTCAACATCACCAAGGCCACCGACCGCCTCAACACCCGCCAGAAGCTCCGCGCCAAGGAACAGGCCAACGTGGTGAAATACCTCCAGTCCTACCCCGGCAAGACCGCGAAAGACTGAGCGGCCTTTGTGAGCCGGGCATCACCCGCCCGGCTCATTTCTTCGCGGCGGCCTGCTCCTTGAGCATCCGCGCGAGCGTCTCGCGCGCGCGCCGGTATTCCTCCACGCAGCCCAGTTTCTCGATAAGTTGCGCGAACCGCGGATCTTCCCGCCACGGATCCCACATCGGGTCGAAAAACAGGTTTTGGGTCACCGCCACCGGGGTTTGTTCCAGGAAGGGCAGCGCCTCGGCGAACCGGCCCAGCGCCGCCAGCACGAAACCGCGGATATAGCTGTCCGCCGGTTGGCGTTGAAAGACCTCTTTGGCAAAATCCGCGGCTTCCGCCGCCAAACCCGCCTGCTGCAACACAAAGGCGGCGCAGCCGTCCGCTTCCCAGCGCGGGCGCACCTCGCCGTGGCTGCGGACAAAGCGTGCCTCTTCCACGGCTTCGCTCTTCCGCCCCAGTCGCCAGAGCACCAGCGCCCGGTGCCCGCGGTCTGGGATGAATATCCCCGGCAGGATCGGGCCCATCTGGTCATGGACCCGCAGGGCTTCCTCGTGGCGCCCCGCCTGCGACAGGACGCGAACGACCGACTGCAGGTTGGCGAACCACAGCGGGTCGAGCCGGGCGGCCTTGCCATACATCTGGATCGCCTCGTCCAGCCGTCCTTCCGACCAAAGCCCCACCGCCGACCAGCAACACGCCACCGCGTCATTGGGGTTCAGCGCGTAGGCCCGCTGGAATTCCTCCCGCGCCTCCCGCAGGTGCCCGCGCTGCTGGTGCCAGCCGTAGCCCAGAATGGCATGGGGCTCGGCCAGCGTGGGATCGAGCTCGATCGCCCGCTGCGCCTCCGCCCGGGCGTGCGCCGCCTCATCCGGATCGGAAGGAAACCCGTCGAGCAACCGGAAGAAATTACGGACAATGAGCACACCGGCCAGGCCCGAGTGCGCCTCAGCATATTGGCGATCCAGCTGGATCGCCTGGGTGAAAGCCGCCTCCGCGCGCCGGAAACCTTCCTCGTTGCGCCGGTTCCAGAAATACCGTCCTTCGAGCACGAGCCGGTGCGCCTCGGGATTCACCTCCCGCTTCGCCCGCTCGGTGGCGCCGAGCGTGAGCTGCAGATTCTGCGCGATCAGCCCTGCGATCTCGTCCTGCACCGCAAAAATGTCCTTCAGCTCGCGGTCAAAGGTCTCCGACCACACATGGAAGCCGTCCGCCGCCTTGATGAGCTGCGCGGTGATCCGCACCTTGTCGCCGGACTTGCGCACACTGCCCTCGAGGACGTAGGCGACATCCAGCTTACGGGCGATCTCGGGGATCGGTGTGTCCCGGCCCTTGAAATAAAAGGCCGAGGTCCGCGCCGCCACCTTCAAGCCGGGCACCTGGGCCAGCACGTTGAGCAGTTCCTCGCTGATGCCGTCGGAAAAATATTCGTTACCCTTGTCGTCGCTCAGGTTCGCGAACGCCAGCACGGCGATGGATTTATCCGCTGGAGCGGACTTGTCCGCCGGGGCGGATTTCGCGTCCACCACCACCGGCTTGATCGAAATAACGGTGGCCACTTGCGCTCCCGGCGGAGGCGCGGGGGCCTTCGCCACCGAGGGCGGCGCCCCCAGTTCCGCCAACAGCGCCTCAAACTCCGGCTGGCCGCGCAGCTTGTCCCACCACGGGTCCAGCGGCACGGTCTTGCTCGTGACGAAGATCGCCTGGTTCAGGGCCCGGCGCAGATAAAACATGGCGTGGGCCGCATCTCCCTTGCCGGCGTACATCCGGGCCAGTCCGCAATCCCCCCAGAATGATTTCTGCTCGCGCAGCGCCGGTTCGAACGGGGCGATCTCGCGCGCCGCCTCTTCGTCCTTGCCCAGCCAAGCCAGCGTCGTGGCCAGGGCGAGCCGGTCGCGCTGATTGTCGGGATTGGCCTGCAAGCGCTGCCGCAGCACGGTCTCCGCCGCCTGCCACTGCCGCTGGGCCAGTCCGTTTCTGTCGGCCAGCCTCTGGGCCTGGGCGGTAAACCAGGCCTTGGGGCTTTCCACGTCATCGATGAAATCCTGCGCCGTCAGGGCGGCGGCGGCCAGCACCTGTTCCGGGCTGCGTTCCAGCAGGCCGCACCACAGCGCCAGGTGCACCGCCCGGTCGTCGGTGCGGTCCTCGGGCGGGAGCTGGCTGAGCAGTTCGCGCATGCGCTTGGTATTCCCCTCCCAGCCGCCGCGGATGGCGGCCTTCAACAGCAGCGCGTTGCCCATCGGGGCCTGGGCCATGGCCGTGTCGAGTTCGCGAATCGCGGCCTGGCGGTTGCCCGGCGTGGCGCCGCCATTGGAGCTGTAGCGCACATACGTCAGCGCCAGGTTGTAGTGCGCGAGCGACACGAGCGGATCGGGTGGAACGCGCGCGATCACTTCCCGGATCAGCCCGCGGGCCTGCTCGACGTGCCCTTCGTCGTTATACACCTCCGCCAGCGCGAGTCGGAAGCGACTGTAGTCCGGACTGAGGCGGACGGCCTGCTTCAGCAGGTCCTCGGCCCGGTCGTAGACCTGCTTCGAATACGCGGTCATGCCCAGCGCGAACAGGGCGCTGGGCTCCTGCGGATCGAGGAGCTGGGCGCGTTTGGCCCAACTCTCGGCGTCCTTGATCCAGCGGTTGTCCGGATCCCAGCCGCGCAGGACATATGAAGCGGCCACCTCCGCACGGGTAGCCCAAGCGAAGGCCAGTCCCTCTTCCAGCTCGCAGGCCTTGCGCGCCTCTTCACCGGCCACCGTCAGGTCGATGCGCGTGAAACTCACCTTCCGCACGCGGGCCTGCGCCTGCTGGGCCAGAATCCGGCCCGGGGTGGAGGGTTCCGTTTTCTTCGGGGCGGCCGCAACCGAAGCAGCGCCGGCATTTTTCACCGGCGCCGAGTCCGAAGCCGCAGGCCGCAGCATAAAATAGCCACCGACTACCAACGCCACCGCCCCGATTACCGCCGGCAGCAGCCAGCGACGGCGGGCCACGCCCGCCTTGACCAGTGGAGCCAGCGAAATCGGCGCCCGGCTGTCCGAGCCACTGGCTGGCGGGGCCAGGCTGTAAACCGGGACTGGTTCCGCGATATTCTTGAGGGATTGCGGACCCAGGAAGACCGACCACATCGGCAGCTTGTTTTTCACCGTGTCGTAGACGATCTGGCTGGCGCAGATGCCGCCGGCCGGGGCCTTGCTTTCCAGCCGGGCGGCGATGTTGACGCCATCGCCGGAGACCTCGCCCCCCTGCCAGTAGATGTCACCCACATGGATGCCGATCCGGTGCTCCAGCGCCTCCTCGGGCGGCTTGGTTTCACGTCGCCGGCCGAACTCCTTCTGGATGTTCAGGGCGCTGGTGACCGCCTGGATCGCACTGGGAAAGCAGATCAGCATGCCGTCGCCCATGGTGTTGAGCACCTCACCCCCGTTCCGGGTGCACTGCTCGCCCATCCACGTCAGATCCGCTTTTACCAAGGTCCGTGTAGTACCTCGTCGTGCTGCATCCGCGCGGAGTAGCCAACCACGTCGGTGAAAACAATGGCCGCCAATCGCCGTTGCTCGCCCGTAGAGGCACCTGAGGATTCACCCTGCATAAATATAACGCACTTGGCCCGCGCTTTTAATAGGGTATTGCCCCGCCGGAAGGCGGACAAGGACCAAGGTCTAGGCCTTTGGTCCAACCGCCGACCCGGCGCCCCGGCCCTATTTCAACTGCTCGTCGCTCAGACCGACTTTGCGCAGCAACTCGTTCCAGCGGGGATCGGAGCGGAGCGCGGACAAATCCCCGCTGCTGCGCAACCAGGACATGCTGGGATCGCGGCTGGCCCGCGCCTTTTCCAGCGCGGCGAACGCGCGGTCCTTGTCGCCCAACCCGGCATGGAGCCACGCGGTGCAGGTCTGCAGGTCGGCGATGTCGGGCTGCGTCCGGGCCACCTCCTCCAACCGAGCCAGCATTTCGCGGGCCTTCGCACCCTGACCGCGGGCGATGGCCAGCAGGCCATAGGTGCCGGGCTGTTCGACCACATCGGTGTCCAAGGCGATCTCCGCCTCAGCCTCGGCATATTTCCCCTGCTTGATGAGGCTCCAGCCCAGGATGCAGTGGTAGCTCGTGCCCCCGGGCGCCAGCTGCAAGGCCCGCCGCGCCGCCTGCTCCGCCTCGGCCCAATTACCGTTCTCATTAAACATGATGCTCAGGTCGATCTGGGTGCCGGCGTTGAGCGGATCGAGCTGGACCGCCTGCCGGGCCAGACGGAAGGCTTCTTCCGTCTGGCCGATGTTGAAGAGCAGCACCGCGGCACCCGCCAGGATTTCGGGCTGGTTGGGCTGCAGCGCGAGGGCCCGGCGGAAAGTCCGCTCCGCGCCCTTCCAGTCCCACTCGCCCGTGCGCTGGATCCAGCCCAGCGCCAGCAACACGTCCGGTGAATCCGGCTCCAGCGCCCGCGCCCGGTCGATCGCCGCCCGGGCCGCCATCCACGATTCCAGCGTCGAGGCGCCGCCCCAGCGGCCGAGCCGCGTGTGCGCGCTCGCCAGTTGCACCCAGGCCGCCGTGTACTTCGGCTCCAACGCGACGGCCCGCTCGAAGTGCGTCACGGCCGCGCGCAAATCCGCCATGCTCGCTTTGGCGAAGGCGGCGCGACCCAGCAGGTATTCCTGGTAAGCCTCCGGACTGACCGCCTGCCGCGCACTCGCCTCACCCATGCCCATCTTGAGCTCCAGATTCTTCGCGATCAGCCCCGCAATCTCGTCCTGCACGGCGAAGACATCCTTGATGTCGCGCGTGAAGGTGTCGCTCCACACGTGGAACCCGTCGCTCGCCTTGATCAGCTGGGCCGTGATGCGCACCTTGTCGCCGGCCTTGCGCACGCTGCCCTCCACCACGTAGGCCACGCCGAGCTGCTTCGCGATCTCGGGGATCGGCACTTCCTTGCCCTTGAAATAAAAAGCCGACGTCCGCGCCGCGACCTTGAGGCCCGGCACCTTCGCCAGCACGTTGAGCAATTCCTCGCTGATGCCGTCGGAGAAATACTCGTTGGCCTTGTCGTCGCTCAGATTGGCGAAGGCCAGCACGGCGACAGATTTGGCGTCCGCCGTCGCGGGGGTCGCGGCCGGCTGGTCGAGCGACGCGAACTCCTTCAGCAGTGCCTGGATTTCGGGTGTGTTGATCGCGCCGTTGAAGCGCGGGTCGAGGCGGAGCGAGGCCGGGGTGATCGGCACGCTGGAAGGTTGAGTCAGGAGCTGGCGAAGCCAGGCCGCCATGCCGGCGTGGTCGCCCAGCGCCCCATAGGCCTGGCCGAGCGACACCACCAGCCGTCCACGATAGTTATTCGGCGGGCGCTCCCGAATGAGGGGTTCCACCAGCGCCAATTCGCCGCGGGCTTCTGCGGCCCGGCCGGCGCTCGCGAGAGCCACCGCGAGCACCACGCGCAGCGCTTCGTTGTCGACATCGGCAACGAGCTTCTCGCGAAGTAAACGCTCGGCTTCGCGAAATTGGGTCGCGGCGGCCTCCGGACGACCGGCCCGCTGGTGCGCCAGCCCGGCCAGCAGCGCCTTTGGGCCGTTGTAAGCCACATCGAGAATAAATGCGTCCGGCACTTGAGCCAGAACCTGCAAGGCTTCATCCCAGCGCCTTTCCGCCATCGCGAGCAGCCACCGGTTGTATACCACCCGGGAGATGGAACGCGCGTGGATGGGAACGCGATCCAGCGTCGTGCGCATCGCCTTCAGGTCCGCCCGCAGGTATAAATGCACGTCGGACATGGTGCTGAGGGCTCGAACCCCGGTGATGTCTGAATCCGCCGCCGCCTGCTCCGCCCATTCCAAGGCTTCGTCCGGGCGTCGGGTGGCCAGGCTTTTCACAGCCAGAATCCAGGCCGGGTAGCTGGCTTTGGGGTCCGCTTCCAACCACTCCCGGGTCCGGCGCTCGGTGGCTTCGAAGTCGTAGCCCAGCCAGACTGAGGCCACGCCGGCGTAACGCGTCAACGCGTCCGGTGGCAGCGCGGCGAGAGCCCGATCGATGGGCTCCCGGCAGGCCGCCGGATCACCTCCCCGGCTGATGTTGGCAATCAAGTGCATCCCCAAGGCGAGCTGACCCAGCGGAGAGTCCGGCGCGAGACGCAGCGCGCGCTCGGCGGCGGCCTTGCCCGCCTCGAGCGGTTTCGTACCCGGGTCGAGAATGCGCAGGACCTGCAGGCTGTTGATGATGCTGCTTAGCGCCCACGCGTCCGCGTTATCTGGCTCGGCCTGAATCAGGCGGTCCAACGTCGGCGAGACGGCGTCGAAATCCCCCTTCTGCCAGCGGTCGGGAAGGATTCGCGCCCGGATGCGGGCGAGTTCGGCGGCAGTGCCGGTTAGCGCTGGAGAGGCGGCAGCGGAAACCGGGGCCGTCTCGTGATTGCGCTGCTGCTGCCAGAGGCCGGCGAAGACGGCCGCGAGAATAACGGGCACGAGCCAGAGGCGACGCTTCCTCCTTGGAGCCGCGGCGCCCTCGCCGCGTTCTGCGGGACGAGGGCGTCCCGGCTCCACTTCGGAGCCACCGAGCAGCTTCTTCACTCGCTCGCCAAACGCCGGCGGCGTCTCGCCGCCTGGCAGGCGTGTCCACTGCACCTCGGTGAACGAGTCGGGCACATGCGCGTCGAAGTCGCGGGTGTCGTCGATCACCACGGGCAGCAAGAATGCCCTACCCTTCGCCATCAGGTGCGTGCGCTGGTCCGCCAGCCGCCACTCCAATCGGAAATAGCCTTCCGTCCGGGATTGCGTGTTCGCTGAGATAATCGGAATCAGCAGCGCGCAGTCCTTGATCTGCTTCCGGATTTTCTGGTCCCAAGCGTCCCCGCCGACCAGCTCGCTCTGGTCGAACCACACTTCGACCCCGGCCGCACGAAGGGCGTCGCAGATGCGCTTCGCCGCCTCGGCGTCCTGCGAGGCGTACGACAGGAAGACGGCTTTGCCGGAATCGCTCATGCAGAACAAACCACTTCACAGGAGGCAACTGAGGAGTCAGGCAGGGACATCTCTGTTTCCTCCGTTACCTCCTGTGCAAAATTTTCGATACTTCGCCAGCTGCTCATTTTTGCGCCTCCTTGAGCAACGCCTCGAACTCCGGCTGGCCGCGGAGCTTGTCCCACATCGGGTCGAGCGGCACCACGTGGCGCGTGGTGAAGCCATTCTCATCCAGGGTCTGCCGCAGGTAGGGCGCCGCGCGGGCCGCATCGCCCAGCGCCGCATAGTAGAGCGCGAGCACGCGCGGGGTGCGGTAAGTGGGCGCCTCCTTCCAGAGCGGTTCCACCTCGCCGATCACCTGCATGGCTTCCTCCCGCCGGCCGAGCCAGGCCAGCGTGATGGCGAGTTCCGCTTTATAATACGGGTCGGCCGGTTCGTCCTTCACCCGCTGGCGCAACACGGCTTCCGCGGCCTGCCAGTCGGCGCGGGCCAGGTTTTCCTTCCCGGCCTGCCGGTGCGCCTGCGCCAGTGACCACGCCTTCGGGCGCATCGGCATCACGCCGTCCTCGAAATAATTCCGCGCCGTCAGCGCGGCCGCGGCCTCCACCCGGTCCGGCCGGCGCTCAAGCAAGCCCGCCCACATCGCCATGCAGATGGAACGGTCCTCCGACCGCTCCGCCAATGGCAGTTTTTCCAATTGGTCCAGCGTGGCCCGCATCGCGGGCAGATCGCCCCGCCAGCCGGCGACCAGGGCGGATTTCAGGACCAGGGCCGAGGCAAAGGGCTGGATGGCCAGCGCGGCGTCGAGGTTCTCGAGCGCCGCGGCCAGGTTGGCCGGATTCACCCCGCCATCGCCATAGCTGCAATAGCTCAGCGCCAGTTCATAGCGCAGCAGGGGATCGCGGGGCGCGTGGGGCAACGCAGCCAGCAAGACTGCCCGCCCCTCTTCCTCGCGTCGCAGCTGGCTGAGCGTGTAACCCAGCGCCCGGGCGAGCCGGACATTGGCGGGGTTGGCCGCCACCGCTTTGCGCAAGTGCGCGACAGCCTGCTCTCCCGCGAACTGTTCGCGCAGCACATGGCCCAGGGCGAGGAGCGCCTCGGGCTCGTTCGGGTCCAGCGCGAGCGCGCGGTTGGCGAAGGCCTGGGCGTCCTGCCGGCGCTTCTCGCTGGCGTCCCAGTTGCGGAAAATCCACGCGGATTGCACCCCCGCACGCACGCCCCAGGCGGCGGCGGAGTCGGGTTCCTTTTCCGTCGCCCGGCGGGCAAACTCCTCGGCGGGCCCGAGGTCGTCGCGCGTGAATCCCACCCTGGTATAAAGTGCCTTGGCCCGCTCCGCCAGTTGCGCGCCCTCGGACAGCGGCGTCGCCTGTGATTGGTGGTCCGTGGTTTTTTCGTCCGCGGCCAGTGCCTGAAACCGCGGGTCGTCGCGAATCTTGTCCCAGCGCGGATCGACCCGGAGCAGCGCCGGGGTCAGCGGCCAGCCGATGTTCTTCTGGGCGCGGGTGAATCCCAGGTACTGTTCGATCAGCGGCAGCGCGTCGTCCTTGCGGCCGAGGGCCGCGTAAGTCCGCACGGGCGTGGTAATCCAGTCCCTGCTGAGGTCACCCCCCAGTTGGTCGACGGTCCGGGCCTCCCGGAGGGCCTCCTCCCCCCGCCCGAGCCACGCCAGCAGTTCCCCGCGGGCCAGGAGCAGGTCGCGACTGGCCGGGGCCTTGCGCAGGCGCTCGTCCACCACCGCCAGGCCCGCTTCCCAGGCCACGCGGGCGGCCTCGCCCCGGCCGGCCTGGGCATGCGCCAACCCGACAAAGTAGGCCTTCGGGCCGGTGTAGAAGTTGTCGGAGACGTAGTCGTCGGCCAGGCGGTCGAGCACGCGCAACGCCTCCTCGGGCTGGCGCCGGCACAAGTGCGCGAGCGCGGCGATGTAAATCGGGCGGTGCTCGTGCCGGACCGCGGCGGGCCCCGTGGACAGCACCGCCACGGCGCCATCCGCGTCGCCCTTCCACGTCAACAGCAGCATCGCCAGTCCGGACTGGGAGTTGGTCGAGGGCTCCACCGCGATCGATTTCCGCACCGCCGCCTCCGCCTCAGCAAACCGGGCGCGCCGGAAATACATCAGGAACTCCGTGTAACCCGCCAGGGCGGCAGCGGCGGGGTTTTGCGCCTCGCGGGCGTACAGGCGGGCGGCCTCGTCCACGCGGTCGAGCCGGTCGTAAAGATAACCCAGGTTATGCAGCGCACCCGCATGGTTCGGATCCCGCTCGAGCAGGCGCTTCAACGTCGCTTCCGCAATCCCGGGGTCCTCGTTGTCGCGCTGCCAGCGGGCCAGGGCATACAATGCCTCGGTGGAGTCCGGCGCGAGGATCAGCGCCCGTTCCGCCTGGGCCCGGGCGTTGGCATTGCGGGCCGGCGTGCGATCGAAGCCGCGCGAATAGTAGGAAATGTTGATGAGCGATGACAACGCCCAGATTTCCCCGTCGCTGGGGTCAAGCTCCAGGGCTCGCTTCACCAATCCCTCCGCCGTCGCGAAATCGTCCGCCGAGGAGTCGTATTTCCCCACGCTCGTGGCCCGCGCCTTGTCGGCCAGCCGCCGCGCCTCGGAAATGGGGGCGACGGGGGCGGCCGGCGCCACGGCCGCCGGCTTGGCCTCGTCACGCGATTTCTCGGGCAGCAGCAGCGGCCGGATGGCGTAAATGAGGCCGATGGCGATGCCGCCGACCATGCCGATGTTGCGCATCCACGCGGTGGATTTTCTGGATTCCGCGGGACGCGCGCGTTCCGCCTCCGCGACCGAACCGCTCAGCAACCGCGCCACGCGGGTGGCCAGCGTCTCCGGCGTATCCTTCACGTTCAGCCGCGTCCACTGCACGTCACGGAACTTGTCGGGCACCCGGGCCGTGGCGTCGGGCGTGTCGTCGATGACGATGGGGAAAAGGAAATGCGCGTCGTCCGCCATGAGGTGCGAGCGGTCCACGGCCAGCTTCCACTCGAGCCGGAAGTAGCCTTCGGCCCGCGCCTGGGTGTTGGCCGAGATGATGGGCACGAACAGCGTGCACTCCTTGATCCGCTTCCGGATCATCGCGTCCCAGGTGTCGCCCCCGCGCAGTTCGCTCTGGTCGAACCACACCTCAACCCCCGCGGCCCGGAGTGCCTCGCAGATGCGCTTGGCCGCCTCCGCATCCTGGGAAGCGTAGGAGAGGAAGACCGCACCGCGAGGTGCGGAACGCTCAACGTTCAACGCTGAACTCTCAACGCTCAAGGGTCGGGCCTCCTACTGTAGGGCTGCCGCTCGTCGGCAGGCCGGTTTTGGATTGCCCGGCATCGCGCGATGGCCCGGCGACGAGCGCCGGCCCTACAAAATTCACTGGAAGTGATTCGATTCATTGAACGTTCAGCGTTAAACGTTGGATGTTGAGCGTTCATTTTGGCTCCACCAAAATGGCCTTGATCTCCGGATCGTTGCGGAAGGGCGCCATGCGGGGATCGGCCGCCATGCGACTGGCGAGGGTGGCGCGGATCGTCTTTCCGTCCGCCGCCTCGCGCAGGAGGGTCAGGCCCGTGGCGCGCTCGCCCATCAACAGGCTGGCCGGGATCGGGTGGAGCCACCAACTGATCATCTGGTTGATCCGGTACGGCCGGCGGATGGATTCGACATGGGCCCGGAGGGCCACCCGCGCCTCTTCCTCCCGGCCAAGGCCGTGCAGCGTCCATGCCTCGATCAGCTTCAGGAGCGGGTCGTCGGGCGCCTCCGCCTGATGCAGTTTCAGCTCCTTGAGCGCGACTTCGTATTGGATGCGGGCCAGGGTGGGCTTGCCTTGCAGTTCCAGCAGCGACGCCTGCGGCAGGGCCTTGGGCCCGTGGTAGTCGAAATCGATCATCCAGGGCTCGGACATGCCGTTCAGGGCATCCACACCCACGTCATAGTGGCCACTCATCGCCGCATAGATGAAATAGCCGAACACGGTGCGCTCGATGGTGCGCACCCGGTCGGGCACGAGGTCGAGGGTTGCCTTCATGCCGGCGAAATCGCCGTGCAGCAGCCCCTGGCCCCGGGCCTTCCAGACGAGCGCGTTGGCAATCGGCGCCAGCGCCAGCGCCTCGTCATTCGCGCGCTCGAAGTCCGCCCACCGGGCCCGGTTCCGATACTGGCGCGCGAGTTCGTAGCGGGCGAGCGCATCGTGGGGAAAGCGGGCGGCGGTCTGCTCGGCGGAAGCGATCGCCTTGTCTTCGGGCACCGCCGGGTCGGTGTTGAGCAGGTTGTCGCGCAACCGGTAGTACCGCGGCTCGTCGGGCTGCAGCTCGATGGCCCGGGCCATCAACCGGTACCCGCGGTCGTAGGTGGTACCGCCGCGCTGATAGATGTACATGGCCATGGCCAGCATGGCCTCGGGTTCGTCGGGGGCGAGCTGCAGCGCGCGCTCGGTCAGGCGCTGCGCCTTCAGGAAGCGGTCGTTGGTGCGGTCCCAGCCGCGTAGCAACCACATGGCCTGGACGGAGGCCGCCATCGTGACCGTCTCGGGGTCGGTCGGTGCCTTCTCCAGCGCACGCTGGCAGATCTCCTCCCCGAGGCGGAGATCCTCGGGAATCATGTCGAGCCGGCGCAGCAGGGCGAAGGCCTTCTTCAGCTCCGGGTCCTTCGGCCAGTCGCGGGCCGGCCGGGCGTCGGCCGCGGCGGCCTGCTCGATCGCCTCGGCCTCGGCGATAACCCTGGCGAATTCCGGCCGGTCGCGCACGGGGTCGAACTTCGGGTCGAGCCGGAGCGTCGCCGCGGTGTAATCCACCGCGCGGCGCTCCCGCCGGAGCGCCCGCGAGATCTGGGCGATCGCCTCCCCGGGCCGGCCCAGCTGGATCAGCAAGTCCGTCACCCAGGTCGGCACGGGCGCGTCGCCCGCGAGGGCGATGCCGGTCCGTTCGATGAGCGTCTTGAACTGGATCTCCGCCTGCTCCCGCTCCCCGAGTTTCGCCAGGAGCTGCGCCCGGCGAAAGAGGGCGACCTGGCGGTTGGGCGCCTCGAGCAGGACCTCGTCGATCTGCCGGAGGGCGGTCCGCCATTCGAGCGCCGCCGCGGCCGGCCGGCCGCCGGCGTGCAACGCATCGCCGACCAGCGCAGCCTTCGGGCCGCGGTACCAGTTGTCCTCGATCGAGGCGCGGGGAACCGCCTGCAGCCGGGCGATAGCCGCATCGGGCTGGCGGGCCAGTAACTCGATGAAATAGGCGAAATACGCCGGCCGGTCCTCGCGCATCTCGCCGGCCGGCACGCGGCTGATGGTCGCGCGCGCGCGCGCGAGGTCGCCGTGGAGGATGGCCGTGTACCAGGCGGTGAAGATCAGCGCACCGGTGAAGGTTGGCGCCTGCTCGAGCGCAGCATCCATGGCCGCTTCCGCGCGGTCGGTGTTGCCCGCGAACCAGTGCCGGAGGCTCTTGTTGTAGAGCGAGAGCGGATCGCCGCCGGGCAGCGCCGCGGCCTCGTTGCTGAGCGCGTCGGCCTCCGCCAACTCGCCCCGGCGGTCCAGCACCGTGGCCAGCGCCCGCAGCACCCGTTTCTCCGCCGGCCGCTCCGTCCGCAGCGCCCGCAACAGCCGTTCCTTCTCCTGGGCCTCCTGTCCGATGTCCGCCAGCAGGAACGCCTCAGCCAGCCGGCCCTCGAAGGAGGCCGGGTCGAGCCGCACCGCGCGCTGCGCTGCCGCCCGGGCCGCTTCCCGGCGCTGGTTGCTCACGTCCCAGCCCCGCAGGAACACGTAACTGTGCAAGTGCGACAGCGAGGCCCACACCTCCGCGTCGTTCGCCTCCTTGCCCTGCGCCTGCTTGAGGAGGTCCTCCGCGAGCGCACAGTCGTCGCGCGTCGTATCGAGCCGGTTGATGAAAAGCGCCCGGGCCTTGAGCTCCAGTTGCCGGGCTTCGGACAAAGGGGCCGAAGGCGCCGGGGAGGCCGGAGACGGTAGGCTGGAGGCAGAAGGAAGCGGACCCGTAGATTTCGGACGCAGCAGCCACCAGCCGACGGCAGCCATCAGGATGACGATGCCCGCCGCGAGTCCGGTGTAGGCTTTCCAGCCGGGCTTGGAGATATTTCCTGCCGGCAGACTCTGACCTCTGTCTTCTGACTTCTGTCCTCTGATCCCCGCCTCATGCTTCACCACCCCCGCCCGGTGCGACCAGAGCTTCAGGAACCGCGCCTTGACCTCAGGCGTGAGTTCGCCGCCGCGGAGGCGGGTCCACTGCACCGTGCGAAAGCGATCCGGCACGAGGGCATCGGGCTCCTTCGTGTCGTCGATGACGATGGGCAGGATGAAGGCCACGCCGCTCGCGATGCCGAGAGCGCGCTGTGCGGCCAGCTCCCACTCGATGCGGAAATACCCCTCTTCCCTCGCCTGCGTGTTCGCCGAGATGATCGGGAGGAACAGCACGCACTCCTTGATCTGCCGGCGGATCTTCGCATCCCACTCGTCGCCGTGCTCCAAGCCGCCTTCCGCGTCAAACCACACCTCGACCCCGGCCGCGCGGAGCGCGTCGCAGATGCGCTTCGCCGCCTCGGCGTCTTGGGACGCATAGCTCAGGAAGACGGCTTTGCCGGGTTCGCTCATGCAGTTCCGGACAGACGAAGCCATTTTACAGGAGGCCACTGAGAGAACAGAGAATAGCTCTTCTCAGTTTCCTCTGTTACCTCCTGTGCAAACCTTCTGTTGGATCGGCTCATTGAGCGTTAAATGTTGAGCGTTGGGCGTTGAACGTTCCCTTGCTCACTTCTCCGCCAGCAGGTCGAGTACGGCGGCGGTCATCGAGGTGACGGCGGCCTTGAGGGTCGGCTCGGGCACGGGGGCAAAGGTCGGGTTGTGGTTCGACGGCACCGGGATGCCGGTGCGTTTGCTCTCCGCAAATTTCTCCGGGGCCGTGCCACCCACCCACCAGATGCAGATCGGCACCTTCTCCGTCGTGCGGCCGTAATACGTGAAATCCTCGGCGCCCGTGATCGGCGGCACCTGCTTCACCCGGTCGGCGCCAAGCCACTCGGTGAACACGCCGCTCAGCCGGCGCGTGAGCGGGCCGTCGTTGACGGTCACGTCGGTCGATTCCTCCGTTACCGTGACGACGGGCATCCGGTCCTCCGGGACGCCGGCCGCCTGGGCCGTGCCGGCGCAGATGCGGCGGATGGAGGCGATGAGCTGCTCCATGACCTTCTCATCATAGGCGCGGAGCGTCAGCTCGAGTTTTACTTCCTCGGGGATGATATTGCGCTTCAGGCCGCCGTGAATGGTGCCGACGGTCACGACCGCCGTGGCGCCGGGCTTCACCTCGCGGCTGACGATGGTCTGCAGCGCCACCACGATCTGGGCGGCGAGCACGACCGGATCCTTGGTGGTGTTCGGCGCGGAACCGTGGCCCCCTACCCCGCGCACGAGGATGTCCAGGGAGTTCACGCCGGCGAGGAACGGACCCTCACCGTAACCGATATCGCCCGCGGGCTGCTGGGACGAGGTGTGCAGGGCAAGCGCGAAGTCCGGCCGGGGAAAGCGCGTGTAGAGCCCGTCGGTGAGCATGGCGCGCGCGCCACCGACGATTTCCTCGGCGGGCTGGCCGATCAAGACGAGCGTGCCGCTCCACTTGTCCTTCAAGGCCACGAGCACGCGGGCCGTGCCGATGAGGCCGGTGACGTGGGTGTCATGGGCGCAGGCGTGCATGGCAGGTTGGTCCTTGCCCGAGAGATCCTTGACGACGGCGGTGCTGGCGTAGGGCACGCCAGAGATTTCCTTCACCGGCAGCGCGTCCATGTCACCGCGCACGAGCACGGTGGGGCCGGGGCCGTTCTTCATCACGGCGACGACGCCGGTGTTGCCGACCTTCTCGGTGACCTCGAAGCCGGCTCGCCTGAGCTCACCCGCGAGGATCCCCGCGGTCCTCACTTCCATGAACGAAAGCTCCGGGTTCGCGTGCAGATCCTTGTAGATCGTCTCAAGCGAGGCGTATTCGGCATCGACGCGGGCCTTGACGGCATCACGCACTTCGGGAGTGGCGGCCGACAGGCGGCTCGCGGCAGCCAGAAGCAGCACAAGGAACAGAGCGGAGGGTGTTTTCATAGAGGAGGCCGCCGCAGTACAGTTGTGTTCAGAGTGGTTTAGCAGACTTCAGGATCTCTTCAAAACGCGGATCGCGCTTCAGCGACGCCAGGTAGGGATCGTCGCGCAGTTCGTTCGGGGATTCGATGCTGGGGCCGGCCAGCAGCCGGCGCAGGCAGGTCAGCGCCTCCTCGGGGTGGCCGGTCACGGCGAGCACGCGGGCGGTCTCGCCCCAGACGGCCGCCATCATCAGCTTGTCATAACGCTCCAGCTGGTCGAGTTGCACCATGATGGCCGGCATGTCCGCATCGCCGGTGTAGGTCCGCAGCAGGGCGAGGTCGAGGTTGATCAGGCGCTGCTGGCGGGGCGACCAGGGGCCGGCTTGAAAGAGGGCCGTCGCCTCCGCGGCGCGGGCCCGGGCGGCGGCCCGATCCCCGCGCAGCTGGGCGAGCATGGCCCGCACATAGGAGGTGGGCATGGCGATGACTCCGCCGGAAAGGATCGAGAGGGTCTTTATCCGCGTATCCGCCAGCGCCTTTTCGGCCGCGTCAAAGTCACCGGCCCGCAAGGCCTCGGCATAATCCCACTGCAGGCTGTGTTTGTCGGCGGGCAGCGGCGGTACCATGCCCATGTCCCGCACGTAGGCGGTCCGGTTGCCATCGACGCCAAATTGGCCTCGGACGACAAAGCCCTTCAACCAGCCATCCCCCGGAAAAAGCGGCAGGAAGCGCGTCGCCAGCCCGGGCAGCTCCGCATAGCGCCGCATCCCCGACAATGTTTCCAAGAGGGTGGTGACATAGCTCCGGTCCAGCGGATTCAGGGCCACGCACTGTTCGATCCGGCTGAGCGCCTCCGGCCAGCGGCCGATCCGGCGCAGGGTGATGCCGATCCGGTATTGCAGTTCGGCGTCGTTGGGCAGGCCGGCCTCCGCCGCCGTGAGCTCCGTGAGCGCCTTTTCCCAGTTGTTCTCGCACAGGTAGGCAAAGGCCCCTTGGGCGTAATGGGTCTCCGGGGCGTCGGGGGCGATCCGCTGCGCCGCCTCCATCGCGGCCTGGGCCTTCGCCCGGCGCTCCGGCGAGGGATCGACCGCGCCAAACCAATACATCGTCCCATGCAGGGTGGACAACTGGGCCTGGGCATAGGCAAAGGCCGGATCGCGGGCGACGGCCCGCTCATAACGATCGATGATCGGTTCATACAACTCCCGCTGGGCGGTCGCACTGAGCGCCTGTTTCAACACCCGGCCCTGCAGGAAAAGATCGTAGGCGACCGGGTCCTGCGTCGGCCGGCGCTCGATCAGCGCCTTCTCCCCCGCCGTGAGGTTGGCCTTGAGCGCCCCGGCGATCTCCTGCGCCAGCGCCCCCTGCAGGGCGAAGACGTCGGTGAGGTCGCGGTCGTAGGTCTCGGCCCAGAGGTGTTCGTCGGTGCGGGCGTCGATGAGCTGCGCGGTGACGCGCACCTTGCCGCCGGCGCGGCGCACGCTGCCCTCGAGCACGACGGCGACGCCGAGGTCGGCGGCGATTTTCTTCAGGTTGCGCGAGGCGGCGTCGCGGTACGCCAGCACCGAGGTGCGCGAGATGACCTTCAGGTCGCGGATCTTGGCGAGGCTCGTGATCACGTCCTCGTGGATGCCGTCGGCAAAGAAGGCGTTCTCCGGCTCCGGGCTCATGTTCGCGAACGGCAGGACGGCGATGGATTTCTGGCCAGGTTGTGGCTGGCCGGGGGAAGCCCGTTCGGCAGGCTCAGGGCGGGCCGGAGGCACGGAGGCAGGAGGCGGGACAATCACCGGCGCGGCCGGCACCGGCTCCGGTTTGCGCGAGAGCAGGACACCGGCAGCCACCGCAACGACGACCGCGACCCCTGCGCCCCAGATCCAGCCGGGGAGGCCGCCCTTCTTGCCGGGCGCATCCCCCGCCCCGGTCTTGGACCGGCCGGCTTGCTTGAGGTCGGGGGGCAAGGTCGGGGGCTTGGGGTGCTCGGTCTTCATCACCGGTTTGCGCGGCGCATCGAGCAGGCGCTTCACCTGCGTGACAAACTCCGGCGTCGGGGCGCCGTCGGCGAGCCGCGTCCACTGGTAGCGCATGAACTCCTCCGGCACCGCGGCACCCGCCTCGTCGGTTCCATCGATCACCACCGGCACGATGAAGGCCCGGCTGCCGGACATGTCGTGCGTGCGGTCGACGGCCAGTTTCCACTCGCGCCGGAAGTAGCCCTCGCTGCGCTCCTCGGTGCGGGCCGACACGATCGGGATGAACAGGGCGCAGGACCTGATCTGCCCGCGGATCTTGGTGTCCCACGAATCGCCCCCGCGCAGCTCGTTCTGGTCGAACCAGACCTCGATGCCGAAGGCCCGCAGCGCCTCGGCGATGTGCTTCGCCGCCTCGGCGTCCTCGCGGGCGTAACTCAGGAAAACGGCTTTGGTGGCTTCGCTCATGTCAGAAAAGCGGCTGGTCGTTCTTCGGATCGTTGACGATGACCTCGAAGCGCGGATCGCCGCGCAACGGGAAGAGCATCAGGTCCGTCTTGAGGCTGCGCCCGCTGTACGTGGAAGGAATCTGCAGTAGTTTCCCCAATTCCGCGACGGCCCGGTCCTTGTCGCCGGTCCAGGCATAGACGGCGGCGAGACCATACAGGCGTAGGGGCAGGCGGTCGGCGTCGGGTGCGTCCGCCATCAGATCCACGGCCTTGCGGGCACAGCGCACAGCCTCCTCCTTGTTCCCGAGGATCGCCTCCATCATCCCGACGTTCTGCCAGATGCGTGGATTGTCGGGTTCGTTGACGAGGCGCAGGCGCAATTCCGCCGGGAAATTCTCCAACCGGGCCCGGGCGGCAACCTCGTCGCCGCCCGCCAGGTAGGCGAGCGCGGCGACGATAGCCTGGAGATTGCGGACGCCGCCGTCTTCATCGAAATAAGGCTGCAATCGGTCCAGCCGCACGAACTCAGCGCAGTCGCCGAGCAAAGCCGCCCGCTGTTTCAGCAGGTAGATCGCGCGGGGGCGGTCGGCCTCGTTCGCCTGGTACCGGGCGACCACGGCGTCCATGGCGCGCGTCGTCCCGCTGAGCAGGTCCTCCAGGATGGCGAGAGCCCAGATCTCCCCCTTCTGGTCCGGCCACCGGGCCACGATACGACGACGCTCGGCCAGTTCCTCATCGAAACGGCGGCACTGGCGCAGGCTGAGCGCCAGGACCGTGGCCGCGTTCATGTAGGCGGGATCGAGCTGCGTCGCCTTGCGCAAATGGGCGAGGGCTTCGGCCCACCGTCCCTGGCTGCGTCGCACCACGCCGAGGGAGAAAAAGACCTCCGGGGAATTGGGCTGCAACCGGGCCAGTTTTTCCAGCTCGCCGGCTGCACGCTCGTGGTTGTTTTCAAACAGGCGGTAGTAGTTGCTGAGGCCGGAAATGACGGCGGGGGAGTCGGGCGCGAGGGCGACCGCCCGGTCGATCGCCTCCTTGGCCTTCGCCCGGCGCGCGGGCGTGCGGTCCACGTTGCCGTCGTAGAACCTGCCTTGCAGGTACACCAGCGACAGCCAGGCATCGACAAACTTGGGGTCGAGCTTCACCGCCGCCTGCAGGAGCGCCTCAATCTCCTGCTCGCGCTGCCCGTTCGAGCTGATGCCGGACGTTGGACTGAAATTCGCCCACATCCGGAAGGACAGTTCCCGGGCCTTGACGAAGAGGTCGTAGGCGGTGGCGTTGTCCGTGCCCTTGCGGTCAAGCCGGGCCTTTTCCTCGGGAGACAGGGCCATCTTGAGGGCGGCGGCGATCTGTTGCGAAAGCTCGGTCTGGATGGCGAAGACGTCGGTGAGGTCGCGGTCGTAAGTCGCGGCCCACACATGCTCGTCCGTGGCGGCGTGGATGAGCTGGCCGGTCACGCGCACCTTGTTGCCCGAGCGGCGCACGCTGCCCTCAAGGATGTAGGTCACGCCCAGTTCCTGCGCGAGCTGCTTCATGGGCTTCGTGGTGCCGCGGTATTGCATGACCGACGTGCGCGATACGACGCGCAGCTCACGGATGAGCGCGAGGTTGGTGAGGATGTCTTCGTGGACGCCGTCGGCGAAGAAGCCGCTGGCATCCTTGTCCTCGCTCATGTTGGTGAACGGGAGAACGGCGACGGATTTATCGGCTTTCAGGGGCGCGACCGGCACCGTGACCATCGCGGGTTTGGGCTCGGCGTGGGGCCGGTCTGAGACCGGCCCTACTGGCGCGGGGCGCAGCGCAAGGTAAGCGCCGATGCCGACCACGACGGCGGTCAACACACCCCAGGTCCAGCCGGGCAGGCCTTTCTTTTGTAGGGCGGGGTCTCCGAACCCCGCCTTTTCCGAAGATGGCGGGATTCGGAGATCCCGCCCTACAGTTTTCTGCGGCGCTTCGAGCAACCGCTTCACCTGTTCGACAAACTGGGGCGTGGGCAGCGCGCCGGGCAGGCGGGTCCACTGGACCCGCAGGAACGAATCCGGCACGTCGGCGTCGGCGTCCTTGGTATCGTCAATGCATACCGGCACGAGGAAGGCGCGGCGGCGGCCCATGTCCTCGGTGCGGTGGTCGGCCAGTTTCCATTCGCGCCGGAAATAGCCCTCGGCCCGCGCTTGCGTCTGGGTGGAGATGATCGGGAGGAACAGGGCACACGCCCCGATCTGCCCGCGGATCTTGGCATCCCAGGTATCGCCGCCGCGCAACTCGGCTTCATCGAACCAGACTTCCAAGCCGGCAGCCCGCAGCGCTTCGGCGATACGCCGGGCCGCCGCCGCATCCTCGCGGGCGTAGCTCAGGAAAACGGCCTTGGTGGCTTCGCTCATAGGGGCTTGGCGGATTTAAGGATTTCCTCGAAACGCGGGTCGTCCTTCAGCCGCGACCAGAGCGGGTCGGCACGGATTTCATTGGGTGACAGATTGCACGGTGCCGCCATCATCTGGCGGAGGCAGGCGATCGCTTCCTCGCGCCGGTCGAGCGAGATCAGGATCTGGCCGAAAAACTGGCGGAGCATAGTCGCGTCATAGATATCCTGGGTAGTCATGTCGGCCAGGGCCGCCTGGCCGTCGCGGAGCGCGTCATCGGGCCGGCCGGACCAAGCCTTGACCATCGCGATGCGCATCTGCACCCACGGTTGCTGGCGCGCGTTCCAACTCTCCCTGCGATAATAGGCCAGGGCCACATCGGCGAAACGCCGGACGGCTTCCGGCTCTCCGCGCAGGAAGGCCACGTACGCCCGGTAGAAAGTGGGCGGGTCGGCGATGACGTTGCCCCGCGGTTCCGAGAGCCGCGTGAGTTGCGGATCCGCCAGTATCTGGTCCGCCGCCGCGTAGTCGCCGCGCAGCACGGCCGCCCGGTATCGGTCACCGGCCCCGGTCGGATCAACGGACGGACGGGGCAGCGCCAGTTGCGCGGCGGCGAAAGCTGTCCGGTCGCCATCCAGGGCAAATTGCGCGTCGGCCAGGGTCAGGAGCAGCAGGCGATCCGAGGGGAAATAATTCAGAAACCGGGCGGTGGCGTCCCGCGCCTTCTCGAAATGACGCAGGTCGTTCAGAAATCCCGTGTAATTGGAAAGGGGCCCAAAGTCGCGGGGATTGAGCGCGACCGAGCGCTCGAAGTAACCGAGGGATGCGGCCCAGTTGCCGAGGCGGCGTTGCGTGATCGCGAGCCAGAAGGTCACCTGCGCGTCATTCGGCAATCCGTCCTCGGCGATCCGGAACTCGGCCAGCGCCCGCGGCCAGTCCCGGTTGATCCGATAATGATAGGCGCCCAGGGCGAGATGCGTTTCGGGCGCATCCGGCGCGAGACGGATCGCGGCGTCCACCGCGGCCTTCATCCGGGCCGCGCGGACCGGGGTGGGATCGAGATAGGCGAACCAATACATGATGGCGTGCACCAGCGCGACCTGGGACTGCGCCAGGGCGAACGACGGATCCTTGGCGAGGGCCTGCTCGTAAACCTTGATGGTGCGCTCGAATTCCTCCGGCGACCCCCTTTCGCCCTGGTCCTGGTTCATGGACCGGGCCCGCAGGTAGAGATCGTAGGCCTCCTGGTTTTGCGTCGGGCGGCGCTCGATCAAGGCCCGCTCGCTGCCGGTCAATGTGGCCTTGAGGGCGACGGCGATTTGCTGCGCGAGCTTCGCCTGCAGCGCAAAGATGTCTTCCGTGTCGCCGTCGTAAGTCTCGGCCCAGAGGTGTTTGTCGGTGCGGGCGTCGATGAGCTGGGCCGTGACGCGGACCTTGGTGCCGGAGCGGCGCACGCTGCCCTCCAGCACGACCGCCACGTCCAGTTCCTCGGCGATTCTCTTCAGGTTGCGCGAGGCCGTATCGCGGTAGGCGAGCACGGAGGTGCGCGAGATGACCTTGAGGTCGCGGATCTTCGCGAGGTTGGTGATGACGTCGTCATGCACGCCGTCGGCGAAAAACTCGTTTTCCTTGTCCGCGCTCATGTTGGCAAACGGCAGCACGGCGATCGACTTCGAGTCCGCCTTCGCCGGACTCGAAGGAGCAGGGAGCAGGGAGGCGGGAGCAGGAGTGGCGGGAGGCGGTGCCACCGGTTCGGGTTTGCGCGAGACATAGACCGCCGTCGCGATGGCCACGACCACCGCGAAGCCCGCGCCGAAGCTCCAGCCGGGCAGGCCGGATTTGCGCGACTCTGGGCTGACCTCTGGCCTCTGTCCCCTGCCCTCTGTCTTCTGGGTCTTCTGCTCCCCGCTCAGTAGCCGCTTCACCTGCTCCACAAACTGCGGCGTGGGCAGCGCGCCGGGCAGGCGCGACCACTGCACGCGCATGAACTCCGGCGGGACGACGGCGGCGGCCTCGCGCGTGTCGTCGATCACCACCGGCGCGATGAAGGGCACGCCCTCGGCGAGGAGGTGCGTCTGGTCCACGGCGAGTTTCCACTCGAGGCGGAAGTAGCCCTTGCTGCGCTCCTGGGTGTGCTGCGAGATGACCGGCACGAAGAGGGAGCAGGCGTCGATCTGCTTGCGGATCTTGGCATCCCACTGGTCGCCCCCGCGCAGTTCGCTTTCGTCGAACCAGACTTCCAGCCCCGCACTGCGCAGCGCCTCGGCGATGCGCCGGGCCGCGGCCGCATCGTCACGGGCGTAGCTCAGAAAGACGGCGCGGGGGGCGGCTTCGCTCATCTCAGAACAGCGGCGCGTTGTTCGCCGGGTCGTTGAGCAGCGCCTCCCAGCGCGGGTCGCCTTTCAGCGTGCTGTAGGCACGCTTCCATTCGTGGACATTCACGAAAGACGTGGCCGGCGTGCGCAGGAGCCGCGCGGATTCTGCCAGCGCCTTTTCCTTCTCCCCAGTGAGGTCGTAGGTGTTGGCCCGGAAAGCGGCGTAGCTGACTCCGTCGAGCGCGTCGCGCGACTCGGGCAACAGCTCCACGCTGCGTTCCGCACAGCGCAGCGCCTCCGCCTTGTTGCCCAAAATCACCTCCATGCCCGAGAGAAAGGCCCAGAGGCGGACGCTCTTCGGCTCGCGCTCCAGCAGGGCACGCAGCTCGGCGGGAAAATCGCCCAGCCGGGCCTTGACCGCCGCGTGGTCGCCGAGGGCATAGTAGTTGAAGGCGGCAAGGAGCGACTGTTCGTAGTGCGGTTGACCGTCCTCATCATAGTAAGGCTGCAGTTTGTCGAGCCGGACGGCCTCGGCAAAGTTGCCGGTCGTCCCGGCCCAACTCTTCCGCAATTCGATGCCCAGCGGGGAATCCAGCTGTTGCGGGCTCAGTTTGGCAAAGAAAGCCTCCACCTCGCGAGTCGAGCCGTAAGCCAGGAAATGTCCGTAGGCCAGCTGGTAGGCCATCTCCAGGCTGTTCGGCAGCAGGGCGACGACCCGGCGCTGGGTCGCCAGTGCCTCGTCCCAGCGCCGGCCGGCCCGCTGCGTTGCCAGCAGGTTGCGCAGGTAGGCGATGTTGGAGGGATCGAGTTCGCAGGCGCGGCGGGAGTTGGCCAGCGACTGGGCCCAGTTACCCTGCCGGCGCTGGATCAGGCCGAGGGAATTGAAGACCACCGCCGAGTTGGGCTGCAGCTTGGCGCGCTTTTCATACTGCTCGGCCGCGCGGGCATAGTCGCGATACCCGTAATAATGGTAGGTGCCGAGGCTCCCGTAGATTTCGGGGTCGTCGGGTGCGAGCTGGACGGCTTTCTCGATGGCGGCCTTGGCCCGCGCCAGGTAGGCGTCCATGTCGGGGAAACTGAGGAAATACCAGTAGGCGCACGAGGCGGCCAGCTCGCCCCAAGCCTGCGCGAACTCGGGATCGAGCTCGACGGCCTTTTGCAGCAGGTCGATCTGCCGGCCGCGGGCGGCGGGCGTGTTGCCCTCGCGGTTGAGGATGTCGCGGGCACGGAGGAACAGGTCGTAGGCCGCGGCATTCTCCGTCGGCTTGCGCGCCAGGAGGGCTTTCTCCTCCGGGGAGAGGGCGGCTTTCAAAGCCTTCGCGATCTGCGACGAGAGCTCGCTCTGGATGGTGAAGATGTCGGTGAGGTCGCGGTCGTATTTCTCGGCCCAGACATGCTCGTCGGTCGCCGCGTGGATGAGCTGGCCGGTGACGCGCACCTTGTTGCCCGAACGCCGCACGCTGCCCTCGAGGATGTAGGTCACGCCAAGTTCCTGCGCGATCTCCTTCATGGACTTCTTGGTGTCGCGATACTTCATCACCGAGGTGCGCGACACGACGCGCAGCTCGCGGATGAGGGCGAGGTTCGTCAGGATGTCCTCGTGGATACCGTCGGAGAAGAAGGCGCTGGCGTCCTTGTCCTCGCTCATGTTGGCGAACGGGATGACGGCGACGGATTTGTCGCTGAGTTTCGGCAGCGTGATCATCGGCTGCGCGGGCTTGCTCTCCGCGACGGGCGGAGGCGTGGCCGGCGGCGCGGCGGGTTCGGGTTTGCGCGACAGCAGGACCCCGGCGACCACTGCAACGATCACCGCGGCGGCGGCACCCCAGATCCAGCCGGGCAGGCCTTGCTTTGGAGGCGCAGCAACCCCGCCGCGCGTTTCTGTTCCCGGGCGGGGTCGCCCGGGCTCCATGGTTTTCCCCTCGAGCAGTTTCTTCACCTGCTGGACAAATTCCGGCGTCGGCACGCCCTTGGGCAGGCGCGTCCATTGCACGCGCTGGAATTCGTCCGGCACAAGCGCCTCGTCCTGCGCGGTGTCGTCGATGACGACCGGCAGGAGAAACGCCACGCCGGCCGCCATGTCGTGCGTGCGCTCGACGGCGATTTTCCACTCGCGGCGGAAGTAACCCTCGCCCCGGGATTGCGTGGTCGCAGAGATGACCGGCACGCACAGGGTGCAGCTGCGGATCTGGGTGCGGATCTTCGAATCCCACGCGTCGCCACCACGCAGTTCGTTCTGGTCGAACCACACTTCGACACCAAAAGCGCGCAACGCATCCGCGATGCGTCGTACGGGCTCGGCATCCTCATGGGCATAGCTGAGGAAGACGGCCCGTGCCGTAGTTGTGTGGTCCGGCATAAGTTGCGCAGTTCATGGCAGTTAAGCTTAGAGCTTGCCAGCCCAAACCCTCCCTGGTGGCAGGTTTGGCACCCTGACGTCGATTCACCCCTTGCTGAGGAAGCCTAAGCCTTGGGGGGCGGCGGAACCGGCCCGAGTGTACCGCCCGCCTCAAGGTCACGGAGTCGCCGGCGAGCATCCGCCAACCGGGTGTGCAAATCATCCATGATGGCCTTGAATTCGGGGGCCTGCCGGAGGCCGTCAAAATCGGTCATGTCCTCCCCCCAGGCGGGGAACCGGTTGGTAGTGACGGCCCTCTGTAAAGTAGCCAGGGCCCCAGTGCGGTCCCCCGCCAGGGCCTGGACGCCGGCCAACATTTGAACATTTCCGCTCGCGCGGAACACCGCCTCGGCCTTTTTCAGCAGGAGGGCGGCCTGCTCCTTCTCTCCGGTCGCGAGCAGCACGGAGGCGATATCCTTGGCGAGCCATGCGTTGCGGCTGTGGACCTCGACTTCCGTAGGGGCAAAAAACTCGGGGAAGGCCGCCGCATACCGGGCCCGCGCCGGGCCGGGACGACCCTCCCGCAATTCGAACTCCTTGAACACCCAGAGAAAATTCCCGAAATAGGGGCCGGCTTGGACGGCCGTGACGCTCGCGCTTAACGCCCGGAACTTATCCCTCTCGCCGCGCCAATAAAGGATGAATAGCCGCAACAGGGGCCCGTTCTGCGCTTCCGGGGCTATCGCCAGCGTGCGTTCATACCACTCGATCGCGCGCTCCGCATCGCCGATGCGGGCATAGAGGTCTCCGATCGCCTTGGGGTACACCACGCTGGCCGGATCCAGGCTGTAGCCGCGACGCAAGGTCTGCAGGGCGAGTTCGAACTGCCCGAATTTCTCAGCATAGAGGGTGCCGAGAGCGAGATGGCTCCAAGCGCTTTCGGGGTACTCGCGGATATCTTCCTCCAGCAGGGCCCGGGCTTCGTCGAACCGTCCCAACGCTTGCAGGTAGGTACTTGCCCCGGACCGACGAGTTTTTACGGGATCGAGCTGCCGGGCCCGTTCAAACTCGGCCAAGGCTGCTTCATCCCGGCCGAAGTTCCAAAAGAGCAATTGGGCATAACCAAAGTGGCTGCTGGATAGGTTCGGATTGAGTTCGAGCGCCCGGCGGTACGCGACTTCAGCCGCGACCGGGTCGCTGCCCTGCCGTTTCAGTTCCCCGAGCGCAGCATAGGCCTCGCCCGACTGCGGATCGAGTTCGAGCGCCCGGTTCACCAGCGGTTCCGCCTTGCCCAGTTGCGCCGCCACGGCCCGTCCGTCGAAGTAGATCTGGCCCAAATAAGCATTGGCCAATTGGGCATAGGCCGGGACGAAATTGGGATCGAGTTCGATCGCGCGCTTCAGATGCGAGATTCTCTCCTGCAATGCGGTGCTCGTGCCCTTCGTCAGGAGGGCCTGGCCCTGGAAGTAGGCCTCCAGCGCGGCCAGGTTGTGGGTGGGGGTCTTCTGCAACTGCTCCTGTTCCCCCGGCAGGAGGTTGGCCCGCAGGGCCGCGGCGATGGCCGTGGCAATCTCGCTCTGGATGCGGAAGATGTTCTCGGCCGTGACCTCGCGATCGTAGATCTCCGCCCACAGGTGCGCGTCCGTCGCGACATCGATCAACTGCACGTTGATCCGCACCCGGTTGCCGGCGCGCTGCACCCCACCCTCAAGGATCGTCGCCACACCCAGCTCGGCGCCGATCACCTTCATGTTCTTGGTCGTCCCGCGATACCCCATGACGGAGGTGCGGGAGATGGTCTTGATCGCGCGGATGCGGGAGATCTGCGTGAGCAGTTCATCATGCACGCCATCGGTGAAGAACAGGTCTTCGTCGCGATTGCTGCGGTTGACCAGCGGCAGCACGGCGATGGACTTCGCGTCTGCCTGCGGCGGACGCGAGGGATCTGGAGCCTGGGATTTGGGGTCCGGGGTGGTGGCGGGCGCAGGCTTGCGCGCGGAGAAAAACACGACGCCTGCGCCGAGGGCGACGGCGGCCAGGCCGACCACGGCGGCGATCGGAAGGGATTTCTTCGGAGGGCCGAGCTCCGGCGAGGCCGTTGCGCGGCCGTTCCCCCCAGCCTCGCGGGAGCTCGGCCCTCCGCTCAGCAATCGCTTCACCTGCTCCACGAACTGCGGCGTGGGTAACGCGCCCGGCAGACGCGTCCAATGGACCTTCATGAACTCCGGCGGCACCACCGCCCCGGCCTCGCGGGTGTCGTCGATCACGACCGGCGTGATGAACGGGACGCCGGCGGCGAGCAGATAGGTCTCATCCACCGCCAGTTTCCACTCAAAGCGGAAGTAGCCCTTGTTGCGCTCCTGCGTGTGCGCGGAGATGAGCGGGATGAACAGCGCACAGGCGTCAATTTGTTTCCGGATCCTGGCATCCCACTCATCGCCGCCCCGCAATTCGGCCTCGTCGAACCAAACCTCCAGCCCGGCCGCCCGCAACGCTTCCGCGATGCGCCGTGCAGCCGCCGCGTCCTCCCGGGCGTAGCTCAAGAAGACAGACCGGCTTCCCGTGGCTGGGACAACGTCCGCCATACACAGGTGGTGTATGTAGTTCCCGAGCTTAGCCCTTGCCAGCCCAAACCGGCGCTGGCACCCCCTTCCCCATGCCGGCCATCCTGTACACCGTCCGGGCCACCTGCCCTTCTGTCCAAGTCCGCGGGCGCTTCCTGGCCTGGCTGGCACCCAACCACCTCCTGCAGGTTAAGGCCGGCGGGGCCACGACCGTGCGGGTGGTGCTGCCCGACCGGGCCAGCGAGGCCGGGCCGGCCGTGGTCGAGACGCAGTACGCGTTCCCCTCGCGCAAGGCCTTCGACACCTACCTCCGCGAGCACGCCCCCGCCCTGCGGGCCGATGCCTTGAAGCATTTCCCCGCGGAAAGCGGCGTCACCTTCGAGCGCCAGGTCGCCGAGCTCGCCTGCGAGCTGGACTAGGGTTCCCCCGGGATCAGAACCGCAGCTTCACATAGCCCTCGATGCGGAAGGGCTGTTCCTGGAAAACCAGGATGCTGCCCGAGAAGGCATCCCCATTGTGGAACCAGTTGCGCTCGTTGGTGAGGTTGAGGAAGTCGACGTTCACAACCCACTTCTTCGTCTCGTAGAAGAGCGAGGCGTTGAACAGGTATTGCGCCGGGATGTGCCACTGGCGGTCGAGGTTGCCTTCCTGCTGGCTGGTCCACTGGGCGTTGCCGCCCACGCCGAAGCCGTTGGTGAAGCGATAACGGAAGCTGCCGTTGAGGATCGTCTCGGGGAAACCGAGGAGCGGCCAGTCGCCGTCGGGCACCTGGTTGCCAAAGGGATTGTAGCTGCCAGTCGAGGTGCCCTTCCCGCCCGGGCCCTGGCCCACAGGGTAGGCGGCGTAGATGTCGCGTCCACCCATCTGGAACGGCCGTGAGTCGAGGTAGTGGCCGCGCTGGAACGTGGCGTTGAAGGTGGCGTTGAGCCGGGTGTCCGGCTGGTACACGGCCTCGAACTCGAGGCCGCGCACGACAATATTGTTCTTCTTGCCGCCGAGCGCAACGCGCGAGCGGGTCTGGTCGAACGCGGCGACGCCCGCGAAGAGCTTGTTCTCCACGAAGGAAAACTTCGCGCCGGCCTCGGCGAGCTCGCTGAGGTTGCGGAAGTCGTCCCGGTTGATGAGGCCGTCCGGCGTGTTGAGGATGACGCCGCCGCCCGTGACGTTGCCGTTGGCGGCGCGGATGCGCTGGTAGGTGGCGTAGTAGGAACTCTTCGGCGTCGGCCGCCAGAGGAGGTTCACATTGTTCGAGAACGAGGCGACGGAGGCCTCGTCGCGGTACGGGATGCCGGTGTCCGCCTCGTAGGGGTCGCGCGCCTTGGCCTCAAACCAATCCTCGCGCAGGCCGATCATCAGGCTGACCTTGTCACTGAGCTTCGCCTCGTGCTGCCAGAAGACCGCCGGGTTCCAGAGCGTGGAGAACACGGTCTCGGGCGAATCGTAGGAGTTGGGAAAGAACAGCATCCCGTCCGGCCCCGGAAAGCCGGGGAAGTAGGAATTGGGATACTGCGCGGCCTGGTTGAAGTTCCGCGTGGGGTCGGTCACGTCGAAGTTATAGAGGTATTCGTTGAAGTAGCTGGTCCAGGACTCGCGGTCCTCGTAGCGCACGGTCACGCCGGCGATGGCACTCTGCGGGCGGCCGAAAAGATCGAAATCCAGGTGGGCCTCGGTGCGGTTCTCCACCGTGCCCTGCTCCACGAACTCGATGTACTCGGAGGCGTTGTAGCGGCGGCGCTCGATGCGCTCGAGGAGCGTGCGGTTGATGAGGGTGAGCGTCGGCGAGAGCTCGAACGTCGCGATGAGCTGCGCGTGGCCCGCGTTGGAGTTGGACAGGTCGCCCTTCGAGAAGAGCACGGCATCGCGCGGGATGATGACGGTGCCGGTGACGTTGATCGGGCCGGGACCGGAGAACAGGTCGGGCGACACGCCGGTGTAGTAGATGCCGTGGTCGATCAGTTCCTGGCTGGGGCGGTTGACGCCGAGGATCTCGGGCCAGTTCTGCCATTCCCACTGCGCATTGAACGCGAAGGTGCGACCGGGCGCGGGTTTCCAGGTCAGTGCCACGAAGAGGTCCTGCCGGTCGTCCTTCACGCCGTTTTTCCGGTAAAAGGTGTCGCCCCCCTTGCCCTCGTAACTGACGCGCCAGGCGAGCTGCTCCGAGACCGGCGCCGTGGTGTCGATCTGCACCGAGGCATTGAGGTAGGAGGAGCCGCCGCTCGGCACGATCGTGCCGAGGCGGGTGAGGACGGTCGTCTCGCGACCGGAGAATTTCGGGGCCTTGGTGACGTAGTTGACGTAGCCGCCACTGAAGAAGCCCGCGCCGAAGACGGCGGAACCCGGCCCGCGCACAATGTCAACGGCCTCGATGCCGTTCCAACTCGGGAGAAAACCATAGAGGTTGTAGCTGCGGCGCTGGCCGTTGATGTAGGTCTCGGCGGTGTCGCCGCGCAGGTTGGGCGTGGTGGCGAGCCCGTAGCTGGCCGGCGCGTAGCCGCCCGGGGTGTAGGCGATGAACTCGCGCACGCCGTGGATGCCGCGCTCGTTGAGCAGCGCCTCGGTGATCGAGCTGACCGCGCGCGGGGTGTCGAGAATGCCCCGGGCATCACCCATCACCGTCGAGAGGTCGCGCGTGAGCGGGTTGACCGATTGCTCGATGGGCACGCCGGTGACGACGAGCTTGTCGAGTTGGAGCGTGTCGTCGGCGTGGGCCGCCAAGGCGGCGCTGCCGGCGAGGGCGAGAAGGAAGCGGCGGAAGGGAAGGTGCAGCATGGTTTTGATGCCCGCCCCAAAACGGTCCTTCCGGGATGAAACAGGCGGCGCACGGTGCGCCGTCTTGCTTGTTTCCTTCGCCGGTATGATCCGTTTCAGGTTCAGAGGGTTTAGCGATCGTGCGAACCGCAATCTCAGCCCTCCGCGGAGGACACCCCTACGAGCACCGCCAGCGATACGCCGGCCGCGCCGGCAAGCAAGAACAACTTCCCGCTATGACCCGCGCTGCCCGGCGGGATGCACTTTTCCCCTGCTTGCGCTCGGCGGGTTTTCACGCAACTTCCTCGTTTTCCGATGAATAAAAGAATTCTGCTCACGGTGGTGGTCGCACTCGGGATCCTCGGCGCCATTTTTGGCTACAAATATATCCAGCTCCGCGCCGCCAAGGCCGCCCTCGCCGCCCGCAAGCCGGCCCCGGCTACCGTCACCACGGCTCCGGCTGTGGCCGAGAAATGGCGCTCCACGCTCCACGCTGTCGGCTCGCTCGAAAGCTTCCAGGGCGTGACCCTCCGCTCCGAGATCGAGGGCCGGATTGTGCGCGTAGCCTTTGAGTCCGGCGCCCGGGTGGCGGCCGGCGACGTGCTGGTCGAGATGGACACCATGGCCGAGGCCGCCCTGCTCCGCAGCAACGAGGCCAGCGCCCGCCTCACCGGGCTGAACCTCCAGCGCGCCCGCGAACTCCGGCAGACCAATGCCAACACCCAGGCCGACCTGGATGCCGCGGAAGCCACCGCCGCCCAGGCCGCCGCCGCCATCGAGTCCACCAAGGCCACCCTCGACAAGAAGCGCATCGTCGCCCCTTTCACCGGCCGGCTCGGCCTCCGGCAGGTCAACACCGGCCAGTTCCTCAACAAGGGCGATTCCGTCGTAAGCCTGGAGGCCACCAATCCGATCTACGCCGACTTCACCCTGCCCCAGCAGGACGTCACCCAGCTTCAGCCCGGTCTCGCGGTGAAGGTCGTGATCGACGCCTTCCCTGGCCGCACGTTCGAGGGCGTCATCGAGGCCACCGATCCGCGCGTCAGCGGCACCACCCGCAATCTCCGCGCGCGTGCCACGCTCCCGAACGCCGACGAGGCCCTCCGCCCCGGCATGTTCGCCACCGTGGACGTCCAGCTGCCCGAGGAGCGCGACGTCATCGTGCTGCCCGCCACCGCCATCGTCTACAGCCCCTACGGTGATTCGGTCTACGTCGTGGCCAAGGACGACAAGGGCGGACTCGTCGCGCAGCAACGCTTCGTGCGGGTCGGCCCGAAGCGCGGCGACCAGATCGCCCTGCTGGAGGGCGTGAAGGCTGGCGAGGAAGTCGTCACCGCCGGCCAGGGCAAGCTCCGCCCCGGCACCCCGGTCGCAATTAACAACACCGTGGTACCCGCCAACAGTCCCGCCCCGAAGCCCGCCGAGAGCTGAGCCGATGAACTTCACCGAGCTCTTCATCCGCCGGCCCATCCTCGCGACGGTCCTTAACCTCTTCCTGCTCATCGCAGGCTGGCAGGCCATCAAGGCCCTCGTCGTCCGCCAGTATCCCTACACCAGCAACGCCGTCGTCACGGTCAGTGTCGCCTACCCCGGTGCCAACGCCGACCTCGTACGCGGTTTCGTCACCACGCCTCTTGAGCGTGAGATCTCCTCGGCCGACGGCATCGACTTCGTCGAGTCCGTCAGCCGCCAGGGCACGGCCAGCATCTCCGCCCGCCTGCGGCTCAACTATGACCCGAACGCCGCGCTCACGCAGATCACCGCCAAGGTCAACCGCGTGAAGGGCGAGCTCCCGGCCGGTGCCGAGGACCCGGTCTTCGACGTCGCCGTGGGCGAGACCACCGCGTCCTGCTACATCGGCTTCAGCAGCGAGACGATGCAGGGCAACCAGATCACCGATTACCTGACCCGCGTCGTCCAGCCCAAGCTCTCCACGGTGCCCGGCGTGCAGAAGGCCGACATCCTCGGTGGTCGCATTTTCGCCATGCGCATCTGGCTGAAACCCGAGCGCATGGCGGCGCTCAACCTCAGCGCCTCGCAGGTCCGCGTCGCCCTCGCCGCGCAAAACTACCTGGCCGCCGTCGGCCAGACCAAGGGCTCGATGCTCAGCATCAACCTCACCGTGCAAACCGACCTGCGCTCAGTCGAGGGCTTTCGCGACATCATTGTCCGCGAAACGGGTGGGGAGATCGTGCGCTTGCGGGACATCGCCGACGTCGTGCTCGGCGCCGAGGACTACAACTCCGTCGTCAATTTTTCGGGCGTGAACGGGGTGTTCGTCGGCATCTTCGTGCTGCCCACCGCCAACTCGATCGATGTCGTCAAGCGCGTGCGCGGGGTCATGCCCGACATCCAGGCCCAGCTGCCCCCGGGCCTCAGCGGCAAGGTCGTCGCGGACTTCACCGAGTTCATCAACGACTCCATTTCCGAGGTCATGCACACGCTGGTCGAGGCCATGGCCATCGTCATCCTCGTCATCTATCTTTTCCTCGGCTCGTTCCGCTCCGTCTTCATCCCCATCGTTGCGATCCCGCTGTCCCTCATCGGCGCCTGCGCCGTGATGCTGGCGCTCGGGTTCACGATCAACCTGCTGACCCTGCTGGCCATGGTGCTGGCCATCGGCCTCGTGGTGGACGATGCAATCGTCGTCGTGGAAAACATCCACCGCCACATCGAGGCCGGGCTGACGCCGTTCGCCGCGGCCATCAAGGGCGCGCACGAGCTGATCGGACCCGTCATTGCCATGACCATCACCCTGGCCGCCGTGTATGCGCCGGTGGGTTTCCAGACGGGCCTCACCGGCGCGTTGTTCCGCGAATTCGCCTTCACCCTGGCGGGATCGGTCATCATCTCCGGTTTCGTGGCGCTGACGCTGTCGCCGATGATGTGCTCGCGCATCCTGCGGCACAACGCCAGCCCGCGCGGCTTCGAGGCCTTCCTCAACCGCAGCTTCGACCGCCTGCAAAAGGGTTACGAGGGCTTTCTCCACGGGGCGCTCAACGCCCGCCCGGCCATCTTCATCGTCGCCGCGCTCGTTTTCGCCTCGATCATCCCGTTCTTCCTCCTGACCAAAAGCGAACTGGCGCCGCCGGAGGACAGCGGCATCATCCTGATGAGCCTGGAGGCCGCCCCCACCTCCACGGTGGAGCAAACCCTGCTGTTTTCCCAGGAGGTCGCCAAGCTGATCCGCAAGGATTACCCGGCGGAGACGGCGGAGATCTTCGTCATCGTCGGCCGCGGCGGCTCGCCGAACGGCGCCTTCGTCGGCTGGCGGCTCAAGCCGTGGAGCCAGCGCCAGCGCAGCGCCCAGATCCTGCAGCAGGAAATCCAGGGGAAGCTCGGCTCGATCGCCGGCGCCCGCGTCTCGTCGTTCCTCCGCCCCTCCCTGCCCGGCTCGGCCGGCGGTGCGCCCGTGCAGATCGTTGTCAGCTCCACCGAATCGCATCCCCGCGTCGCCGAGATCTCCGGCGAACTGCTCCAGCGCGCGGTGAAGAGCGGCTTGTTTGTGTTCGGCGACACCAACCTCAAGTTCGACCAGCCGCAGGTCAACCTGGTCATTGACCGCGAGAAGGCGGCCGCCCTCGGCATCAACATGGCGCAGCTGGGTGCCGACCTCAGCGCCATGCTCGGCGGCGGCTACGTGAACCGCTTCGCCATCGAGGGCCGCGCCTACAAGGTCGTCCCCCAGGTCACCCGCCTCACCCGCCTGAATCCCGACCAGCTCGGCGACTACTACATTTCCACGACCAAGGGAGAGCTGGTGCCGCTCTCGACCATCGCCCGGCCGGAAAACGTCGTGCAGCCGCGCGAGCTGCGCCGCTTCCAGCAGCTCAATGCCGCCACGCTGTCCTTCCTGCCCGCCCCCGGCATCGCCCAGGGCGAGGCGCTCGACTGGCTGCGCACGGAGGCCGCCACGTTCTTCCCGCAGGGCTTCACCATCGACTACAATGGCGACTCCCGCGTGTTCATGCAGGAGGGCAGCTCGCTGATGGCGACCTTCGTGCTCGCGGTTATCGTCATCTTCCTCGTCCTCGCCGCGCAGTATGAGAGCTGGCGCGACCCGTTCATCATCATGATGTCGGTGCCGCTCTCCATCGCGGGAGCCATGGTGTTCCTCTTCTTCGGCCTCGCCACGCTCAACATCTACACGCAGGTCGGCCTCATCACGCTCGTCGGCCTCATCACCAAGCACGGCATTCTGATCGTCGAATTCGCCAACAAGCTCCAGGAGGAGCAGGGCCTGGGCGTCCGCCAGGCCGCCGAGCACGCGGCCGCCGTCCGCCTGCGCCCGATCCTGATGACGACCGCGGCGATGGTGCTCGGTGTGCTGCCGTTGCTCCGGGCCAGCGGTGCCGGCGCGGAGAGCCGCTTCAGCATCGGCCTGGTCATCGCCACCGGCATGAGCATCGGCACCCTGTTCACCCTGTTCGTGGTGCCCGCCTTCTACACCGTGCTGGCGCACGACCGCCGGAAAACGGCCGCGGAATCCGCGCCTGCCGCCCCGGGCGGCGTACCGCACCACGCCTGAACCGGCGGTTTCGACCCCCTAAAACATGAAGGGCGCCCCCTGCGGGACGCCCTGCATGACCTAACACCAAGCAAACCGTAAGAACTACAAACAATGTTCGTTACCTAAAACGACGCACTGATGTCGTTAGGATAGACGCGGTCGCCGGCAAAACGTTGAATATTTTTTGCAGGATTTCTTGTGAATAAGTTTCCAGAAATTAGGCTGGTGCTTGGCGCTGGGGCCCAATTGGTTACGCAGCGGTAAGGTTCCTGATCGGGGTGCGATGGCGCACCCTGCCCCGCTATGAACTGACAGAATCATGAACCCACCCGCTCCTTCCCGCCCCCATCTCTTCGGCGTTCTGGCCGGTCTCGTGCTCGCCGCCGGACTCGTCTTTGCCGCCCTGGTCTTCGCCAACGCGTGGACCCGCATCTCCGAATCCCAAGTCATCAACGTCACCGGCTCCGCCCGCAAGAATGTGCGCTCCGACCTCGTGGTGTGGCGCGCCAATTTTTCCGTCGATGCGCCGACCCTCCTCGAGGCCCAACAAAAACTGCGCGCGGACTCCGCCAAGGTCGCGGCGTTTTTCGCCGCACGCGGCCTCGCGGGTTTCACCGCCTCCGCCGTGCAGATCCGCGAGATCACGGCGAAGCAACGCAACGAGGAGGACGACACCGTGGCCAACGTGCGCATCGGCTACCGGCTCAGCCAGTCGGTCGAGGTGCACTCGCCCGACGTCGAGCGTGTGCCCCGCCTGGCCAGCGACTCCGGCGACCTCCTGCAGCAGGGCGTGGCGTTCGTGTCGGAGGGTTTCGAGTTCATCTACACCCGGGCGGGCGACGCCAAGGTGGAGATGATGGCCGAGGCGACCAAGGACGCGCGCAGCCGGGCCGAGCAGATCGCGACGCAGGGCGGCCGCGCGATCAAGGAACTGCGCAATGCGCGCATGGGCGTCGTGCAGATCAACCCGCTCTATTCCTCGTCCACGAGTTGGGAGGGCAACAACGACACGACCGCCCTCGACAAGACCATCACGGCGACGGTGGCCGCAACGTTCGCCATGCGGTAGGTCCAGTCTTCGACTGGCCCCCTCGGGGGCTGGTCACAGACCGGCCCTACTCACAGGTGGATCTCCGCCGGCATGACCAAACCGGCGGATTTCTCCGGCAGCGGCGCCGCCTTCAGCGGATAACGGAACTGCTTCCCCTCGAAATTGCGGAAGACGACCTCGTCGTCGGTGATCTGCTCCATGTAGTCGGGATTGACCGGCACCTTGCCGCCGCCGCCGGGCGCGTCGATGACGTACTGCGGCACGGCGTAGCCGGTCGTGTGACCGCGCAGTGCACGGATGATCTCGATGCCCTTGCGGACATCCACCTTGAAGTGGGCGCCGCCGGTGATGAGGTCCATCTGGTAGATGTAGTAGGGCCGCACGCGCATCCGCAGCAGCCGGTGCACGAGCGCCTTCATGACGTCGACGTCGTCGTTCACGCCCTTGAGCAACACGCTCTGGTTGCCGAGCGGCACGCCGGCGAAGGACAGGCGTTCGCACGCATCCTTCAATTCCTGCGTCGCCTCTTTCGGGTGGTTGACGTGGATGCTCATCCAGATCGGGCCGTGCCTCTTGAAGATCGCGCAGAGCTCCGGCGTGATGCGCTGCGGCAGGAACACCGGGATGCGCGAGCCGATGCGGATGAACTCCACGTGCTTGATCGCGCGCAGGCGGCTGAGCAGGTGCTCGAGCTTCTTGTCGGACAGCAGCAATGGGTCGCCGCCGGAAAGCAGGACGTCGCGGATCTCGGGGTGGGCCTCGATGTAGCGCAACCCCTGCTCGTACTCCGGATGAAAGTTGTAGTCCTGCGCATTGCTCACCAGCCGGCTGCGCGTGCAGTAGCGGCAGTAGGCGGCGCAGCGGTCGGTGACGAGGAACAGCACGCGGTCCGGGTAGCGGTGCACCAGGCCGGGCACAGGCGAGTGCTCATCCTCGCCGAGCGAGTCGAGCATTTCGCCGGACGAGATGACCATCTCGTCGCTGCGCGGGATGACCTGCTTGCGGAGCGGGCAGTCCGGGTCGTTGCGGTCGATCAGGTTGAAGAAATACGGCGTGATCGCGAGGGCCAGCTTTTGGTTGGCGAAGAGACAGCCGGCTTTTTCCGCCGGGGTGAGTGTCATGTAGCGCTCAAGTTGCTCGACCGTGGTGATCCGGTTCTTGAGCTGCCAGGTCCAATCCTGCCAGTCCGCCTCGGGAATGTGGGACCAGAGTCCCTGGCCCTGAAACCAAGCGGCGCGATCTTCGATGTAGGCCATTAGTGTGGTAGCAGAGGTAACCGGTTAGCCGGGTCTGTCAAACCGGGTGACAGGCCCTGCCCACCACTCCATTTAGCAGGCCGGGGGAGCCTGGTCGTTGCAGATCATTAAGTTACGAGCGTGCGCCCGAACCCGCGCAGCACGACCAGCCACAGATTGTGGATTAGGAAGCGGCTGATTGTGCCGATGATAAGCGCGACGCATCGATCGCTTATCGTACCCCTGTTCCATCGCCATGCCCCCTACCCCAACCTTCAGCAGCAAAAAATCCTACCCCAACCTCAGGATCACGGCCATCATGGCAGTCTTGGGTGTCTTGGTCACGCTTGGCGGCCTGATCTGGCTTTGGCCCGATCTTGCCAAACCGACCACCACAAATGGGACGGCGGCGTATATCGCAGCCTGCGCCGGCATCACCCTGGCGGCCCTGGCTTACGCTGGTTGGACCAACCTCGCCGCCCGGAAAAACCAGGCCAAGGACCAGCAGCTCCACACCACCCTCGCCCAGTTGAAAGCCATCTGGGACTACGCGCCGTTGAGCATCATCCTTTTTGATCCGCACGATTCGAAGGTCCGGGTCAGGATCGTCGACTGCAATCCGATGGCCTGCGCCACGCACGGCTACACGCGCGAGGAGATGATCGGGCAGTCGATCGACCTCATTGAGGCCACCCCGTGGACGCACAATGCACCGAACTGGATCGCGCAGTTCCGCCGGCAGCGCCAGTTCGAGGGCGAGAGCGAACACAAGCGCAAGGACGGCACGACCTTCTGGATCGAGTATTTCACCGGCCTGATTGTCGTCGACGGTCGGGAGTTTGTCATCGGCATGGATCGCGAGGCCACGGCCCGCAAACAGGCCGAGCAGGCGCTCCGCACCAGCGAGGAGCGCTGGCACCTGGCGGTGGCCGGCAGCAACGAGGGCGTGTGGGACTGGAACCTCGAGGATGACTCCATCTGGTTCTCCCCGCGCTGGAAGAGCATGCTCGGTTTCTTCGAGGACGAGCTGCCCAGCAGCCGCGAGACCTGGATGGACCGCATCCATCCCGACGACCGGGACCACGTCGAGACCGCCATCACCACCCATCTCATGCAGAACACGCAGATCCTGCACTGCGAATACCGCATCGTGCACAAGGACGGCTCGTGGATCTGGGCCCTCGTCCGCGGCAAGGCCCTGTTCGGGGCGGACGGCCACCCGCGCCGCATGGTGGGCACCCACACCGACATCACCCGCCAGAAGGAGGCCGAGGCCGAGCTGCGCCAGGCCAAGGAATCGGCGGAGTCGGCCGACCGCGCCAAGAGCGAGTTCCTCGCCGTCATGAGCCACGAGATCCGCACCCCGATGAACGGCGTGCTCGGCTTCACCAGCCTGCTCCTCGACACCCCGATGAATGCCGAGCAGCGCGACTGGCTCGGCACGATCCGCTCCAGCGGCGAATCGCTGCTCACCCTCATCAACGACATCCTTGATTTCTCCAAGATCGAGTCGGGCCGCATGGAGTTCGACCAGCATCCCGTGTCCGTCCGCCGGAGCGTCGAGGAGGTGCTCGACCTGCTCTGGAGCAAGGCCAACGAGAAGAAAATCGAGCTGCTCCACTGGATCGAGAGCGACGTGCCGGAGTGGATCCTCACTGACGGCGTCCGCCTGCGCCAGGTGCTGGTCAACCTGGTGGGCAACGCCATCAAGTTCACCACCAAGGGCGAAGTCGAGGTGCGCCTCAGCCTGCGCCCGCCGGCCGGGGAACAGCAGTCGCCCCTCCTCGTCATCAATGTCCGCGACACGGGCGAGGGCATCCCCGCCGACCGTGTGCACCGCCTCTTCAAGCCCTTCAGCCAGGCCGACTCCTCCACCACGCGCAAATACGGCGGCTCCGGCCTCGGCCTCGCCATCAGCCGCAACCTCGCCCACCTGCTCGGCGGCGACATCGAGCTCGCCTCCAGTTCGGCGGCCGGCTCCTGCTTCTGCTTCACCATCTCGGCCAACGCCACGGCGGCCCCGGCCGACGCCGCCGAGGGCCCGGCCCCGCTCCAGCCCAAGACCGCGCTGGGTGGCCGGCGCGCGCTCATCGTGGATGACAACGAGGCCAACCGCCGCATCCTCACGAGCATGCTCCAGCGCTGGGGCCTCACCTGCCTCAGTTTCGAGCATCCGGCGGCCGCGATCGAATACACCCGCACCCACGACGACTTCGACCTCGCCGTGCTCGACATGATGATGCCCGAGATGAACGGGGTCGAACTCGCCGCCCGCCTGCACCAGCTCCCCGGCCGAGAAAAACTGCCCCTCCTCCTCCTTTCCTCCATCAGCCGCGAGGACCTGCGGGCCTTCAACCCGATGGAGCACTTCGCCGTCGTCCTGACCAAGCCCATCCGGCAGGCCCTGCTGCTGGACGCGGTCAACAAGACGCTCGCCCCGGCCCCGGTGGACTCCGCCAGTCCGGTAAACCCCGATCCGGCCCCCAAGCCCGTTCCCCAACTCGATCCCACCCTCAGCCAGCAGGCACCGTTGCGCATTCTCGTGGCCGAGGACAATGCCGTGAACCAGAAGCTCATCGCCGGGCTCCTCCGCCGTCTCGGCTACCAGCCCCGGATTGTCGGCCACGGCCTCGCCTGCATCGAGGCGCTCCGCCGCGATCCCTACGATCTGGTGCTCATGGACTGCCAGATGCCCGAGATGGACGGCTATGAGGCCACCAGCCGCATCCGCCAGGGCGAGGCCGGGGAGCAGTACCGCGACCTCCGCATCATCGCCCTGACCGCCGCCGCCATGGTCGGCGATCGCGAGCGCTGCCTGCAGGCCGGCATGAGCGATTACCTGACCAAGCCCATCCAGGCCCCCGAGATCATCCGGGTCATCAGGGCCACCCCGGCGACCACTCAATCCACCGGCTAGCCCGCAGTTGCGGACCGGCGCATAGAAAGATTCGGAAACCGCTTGGCAGCGGCGCCCGAACACTTTTTCGTGCGTCTTTAATGTCCGCTCTCCCGCCCGCAATTCTCGCCTTGGAAGATGGCAGCGTGTTCCGCGGCACCGCCTTCGGTGCCGCCGCCACCATCGCCGGCGAATGTGTGTTCAACACCTCGATGACCGGCTATCAGGAGATCCTCACGGATCCGTCCTACTTCGGCCAGATCATCACCATGACCGCACCGCAGATCGGCAATTACGGCATCAATGCCGAGGACGAGGAATCCGCCGCACCGAAGTGCTCGGGCTTTGTCGTCCGCGAGGTCTCCCCGATCGTCAGCAACTGGCGCAGCGCGACGTCCCTTGACGTTTACCTGAAGAAATACGGCATCCCCGGCATCAGCGAGGTCGATACCCGCGCCCTGACCAAGAAGCTGCGTGTGACCGGCGCGATGAAGTGCTGCCTTTCCACCCTGCCCCTGAGTGACGCCGACGCCATCGCCCGGGCCAAAGCCTGGCGCGACATGGCCGGCAGCGACTACGTGAAGGACACGACCTGCCCGGCGCCCTTCGTGTGGGGGGCGGACGAGGCCTCGCGCTACAACACCCAGTATCTTCCCGTCGGCACCACCGGCGGCGCCACGCGCACCCCGGCGAGGAAGTTCAAGGTCGCGGCCTTCGACTTCGGCGCAAAATACACCATCTTCCGCAAGCTCGTGCGCCACGGCTTCGAGGTGAACGTCTTCCCCGCCACCGCCACCCATGAGCAGATTCGCGAGGCGGGCGTGGACGGCGTGTTCCTCTCCAACGGTCCCGGCGATCCCTCCGCCCTGCCCTATATCCACAAGACCGTCACGGCCCTCCTGCCCGACTACCCGATCTTCGGCATCTGCCTCGGCCACCAGATGATCACGCACGCGCTCGGCGGCACGACCTTCAAGCTCAAGTTCGGCCACCGCGGCGGCAACCAGCCGGTGAAGAACCTCGAGACCGGCAAGGTCTCCATCACGGCCCAGAACCACGGCTTCGCCACCGACCCGAAATCGCTCGAGTCACGCGGCGCGCTCGTCACCGAGATCAATCTCAACGACCAGACCGTCGAGGGCCTGCGCCACAAGGAACTGCCGGTTTTCTCCGTGCAGTACCATCCCGAGGCCGCCCCCGGCCCCAACGACGCCGACCCGCTCTTCGAGGATTTCTACCGGATAGTCGAGAAGCGCAAGGCCGGGAAAATCTAAACAGGTAGGGCGGGACCGCTGGGACCGCCGTTGTTCGAACGTGTCGCGGCGCGCCCAGCGGTCGCGCCCTACCCCCGATCCCTACCCCAGCAGCGCCTCGAACTTCTTCGCATCCTCCGGCGTGTCCACGCCGATGGTGGCTTCATCCGTCACATCGATCGCGATCGGGTGGCCGTTTTCCAGCACCCGCAGCTGTTCCAGCTTTTCGATCTGCTCCAGCCGGCCCGGCGGCATCGCCACGAATTTCTCGAGAAAGTCTGCCTGATAGGCGTAGAGCCCGAGATGCTTGTAACAGGTGTTCTGCGCCAGCCAGGCGTCGTCAATCGTCAGCCCCAGGTCGCGGGAATATGGCATCCGGGAACGCGAGAAATAAAGCGCCCGGCCGGTCGAGGTCATGACGACCTTGACTTGGTTCGTGTTGTAGAAATCCACGATGCGCTTGAAGGGCGTGCACAGGGTCGCCATCGGGCAGTCGCCCTGGATGAGCCTGGCCAGGGCTTGGAGTTGCCCGCTGGTGACCAGCGGCTCGTCCGCCTGCACATTGAGCACGTAGCTGGCACGCACTGTGCGATTGGCCTCCGCGATGCGATCGGTGCCGCTTTGGTGCCCGGCATCGGTCATGATCGCCCTAAACCCGGCCCCCTCAAGGCATTCAGCCAGCAACTCATGATCCACCGCAAACCACAGGGGATAGTCCGGCGCCTGGGCCGTGATGCGCTCCGCCACCCAGAGCACAAGCGGCTTGCCCTTAATCGGATGCAACAGCTTGCGGGGGAACCGCGTGGACTCCAGGCGGCACGGCACAATGATGGCGAAGGCGGGCATGCGGGGGTCTTTGAGGTTGCAAGCCGGGGCGCGACCGGCTTTTGCGTTAACCTTTAATCCGACCACACAGACCGACCGCAATGGAAAAGAGCACCACACCCGCCAACCAGACCCTCACGAAGGAGCTCCTCGTGCAGAACAAGATGGGCATCCATGCCCGTCCGGCGGCCATGATCGTACGGGTCACCAACAAGTTCAAAGCGGAGGTCTACGTGGAGAAGGATGAGGAGCAGGTGAACGGCAAAAGCATCATGGGTCTCATGATGCTGGCCGCCGCCAAGGGCACGATGGTCAAGTTTGTCGCCACAGGGGTCGACGCCGCCCAGATGCTGACCGAGCTCGAGGCGCTCTTCGCCAAGAAGTTCGACGAGGCTTGAGGCGCAGATAACACGAAGGAACGAAGCAGCCAAGGATACCTCCCGGAGGTTTCTCTTCGCTACTTGGCTGCTTGGTGTTCAACCCAGCCCTAAAAACCGCTTTGCGTTGGCCGTCGTGATCTCCGCCAGCCGCTCGTAGCTCACACCGAACAGTGCGGCGCAATACTCCGCCGTGTGGCGCAGGAAAGCCGGTTCGTTGGGTTTCCCACGGTGCGGCATGGGCGTCAGGTAGGGTGCATCCGTCTCGATCATCAGCCGGTCCAGCCCCTGGGCCAGGGCCGCGGCTCGCACCGGCTCGGCATTCTTGTACGTGATCACGCCGGTGAACGACCCGTAGCCGCCGCGCTTCGTCAGCTCGGCCATCTCCGCCACCCCTTCCGTGAAACAGTGGAACACCACCCGGCTCCAGTCCACCCCCGAGGCATCGATCATCGCCACGCACTCGCTGAAGGCCTCGCGCGAGTGAATGACCAGCGGACACCCCAGCCGTTTCGCCAGCGCCAATTGCTCCGTGAACGCCGCCTTCTGCCACCCGAAAACTTTCTCCGCTTCCGCCGGCTCCTTCGGCAGGTGAAACCGGTCGAGCCCGGTCTCGCCGAGGGCGACAGGGAGGGCCGGTCTCAGACCGGCCCCACTCCAAAATCCTTCCAACTGCGCCACGCGTTCCGCCCAATCCGCCCCCACATTGCAGGGATGCAACCCGACCGTGTAATGCACCCGGCCCTGGTTCTGCCGGGCCATATCCCGGTTGAGCGTCCAGTCGTCGGTGTCGGTGCCGATGGCCACCATCGCCTCGAGTCCGGCCGCGACCGACCGCTGCAGCATCGCCGGCAGCTCGCCGCGTTGGGCGAAGGAATCAAGGTGCGTGTGGGTATCGATGAGGCCCATGGTGTGATCGAGGGTTCAGGCCGCTGGCCCGGTGAATTCCACGAAGTCGCGCCGCATGGCGCCGTTGGCCTGCGTGCGGCATAACCAGTACCCCTTGGTCGTCGTGCCGTCATGGTTCCCGGCCACCCGGCTGCAGCAGACATTGGTGACGAGGGTATAGGCGCCGCGAGCCACCTCGGTGCGCCCGTGATGATGGCCGCCGAGCACCAGCCGGAGATTGTGACCCACGAATCGCGAGAGCACCTCCTCGGCGTTCACCGGACACAGAGGGGTGCTGCTCGCCAGCGGGAAATGCGTGGCCAGCACCAGCGGCTGGAGCGGGTCGAGCCGCCCCAGCGTCGCATCAAGCCAGGTCAGGGTGGCGGGCTGCACACGCGTCTGGCCCCACTTCTTGCCGTCCGTGGAATCGATCACAACGAACTGCCAGCCTTGATGCTGCAGGACGTAATTGAGCGGGCCCGGCAACACCCGCTCATAGATCGCGGTGTTTTCCTCGAGATCGTTGTCGTGGTTGCCCGGCGTCGGGTGGAACCTGAGCCCGGCTTCCCGCGCGAGCCGGGCGACGGCGGCAATGTTATCCGGGCCACCCTTGTGCGCCAAGTCGCCCAGGCCGAGACAGAATTCCACGCCCTCATGGGCGGCCATCTGCTGGAAGAGCGCGGCGAACCACGGATCGCAGGCCGACTCGAAATGATGAAAATCATTCGCCACCGCAAAGGTGAACTCCCCCGCCCGTCCGCCGGCAGCCGCAGCTCGCAGGGCGCCCGGCCAGAGACCCGCGGCCAGCAACGCCGCCAGCCGGCCCATGGCTGCGCGACGCGTGCAGGACGGCTCGGCGGTTATTTCCATGTCCGCAGCCTGACTTTTCGCCTGACCGCCTCAAGCCGCGACTGCAAACACAAGGCAGCCGGCGCTTTCACGCCGGCTGCCCACACACACACACACTGACAAATTGATGCTTACCGGCTGTGCACCGTCACGTCGCCACCGGAGGAGCGCAGCTTCAACAGGGGTCCGCCGCCGTTCACGGCGCCGACCAGTCTGCTTTTGCCCGTGCCACCCTTCTCGATGGTGATGGTGAGGCCCGAGGCGTTCACATCGCCGCCCGAAGTGCTGGCGTCGAGCTGGAAGCCGGCGCCCTTCACCACCTCAACCTCGACATCGCCACCCGAGGTGCTGAGCAGGGCGTCCTGCTTGATCGGCTCGGTGATGACCGCATGCACATCGCCACCTGAGGTTGTGGCACTGATCAGCTGGGCGACGGAATTGATGTGGATGTCACCGCCCGAAGTGGAGACTTCCGTCGGGCCGCCGGCCCGGTCGATCTCGATGTCGCCACCACTGGTGCTCATCCGGGCGCGGGCCGTGCCTTCCTGCAGGACAATGTCCCCGCCGGAGGTACCGGCGTCGATGTCGCCGTCGATACGGGCGAATTTCAGGTCGCCGCCGCTGGTGCGGGCACGGACATTGCCGCTGACGCTGGCCACGGCGATGTCACCGCCGGAGGTATTGAGGTTCAGGTTGAAATTCTTCGGAACGGTCACCTCGAAGGAGACGGTCACGGGCGGCCAGTTGCCGAACCAGGTGCCCGGGCCGCGCTTCTCGTATTTGGACTCGGCGGTCACGTCGTTGCCGGAGTGGTCGAAGGTCAGCGTCAGCTTGGCCAGGATCTCGTCGGCCTCCGCCTCGGTGGAGGCGCGGATCACCTGCTTGACGAGGATGTGGACTTCCGGGCTGTCCGAGGTCTTGATCGTGATGTCACCACCCTGCGTGGTGCCCTTGAAGTTGCCGCCGGCGTGGACGGGGAAGGTCTTTTCGACCGTGCGGGTGATTTTGGCGGAGAGCGCGAGGGGGGTCGCGAGGGCGACGCCCAGCATGAGGAGACGGGTCAGTGTATTCATGGAGGTATGTGTCCTTGAAAACACGATTCAGCGCCGAAAGTTACACTAAATCTGCCGTGGCCTCAGGCGGCCGGCAGGTTGAGCCGCACTTTCATGCGGGCGAGGCGTTCCAACAGGCGCTGGTCGCTCCGGACCGGCCACCAGTCATAGAGAAACACCTCCAGCGGACGCCACATGGCCACCCAGCCGACGATCTGCAACCCCATCTCCACAAATTCATTCCAACGGCCGAGAGGAGTCCATTTCGTCACTTCACTGAGCCCAAAGCAAGCGGCCAGAAAAAGCAGGCCGATGAACAGGCTCGTCCGGCCCCGGCGCATCAGCAGGCGGAGTTCGCGGCGCTTCACCTCGGCGCGGCTGGCAAAATAATGGCGTACGGCCTCCTCCGTGCCGACGGCCCGGTCGGCCAGCGGCGGCGTGACGAGGTGGATCACAAGCTCAAGCTCGGCCTTGTGCGGCATCTCCCGGGCCCAGCTCACGATGAACTCCTCCGCCGCCGCGTCCAGATCCCGGTCGATGAAGGGCGAGGGATCCATCGAGTTGAACAACTGCGCGAGCTCCCGCAACCGTACCTCGATCTGGTTGTTGTCCGGGGAGATCATCGTGGATCGATACTGAGCGCCCAGGATTTTTCGTCAAACCCCACCAAGGCCACCCCGGGCCCGAGCAAGAACGGCCGTTTCACGAGGCGGCCGTTTCCGGCGAGCAGCTTCAGGGCCTCGGCCTCGGTCATCCGTGGCAGCTTCTGTGCGAGGCCAAGCGCGCGGTATTCCAAGCCGGATGAGTTGAACAGCCGGCGCACCCTCCCGTCGAGTCCCGCCAGCATGGTGCGCAGTTCCGCCATGCTGGGTGGCGTTTCGCGGATGGGTTTCTCGACATGGGCGATCCCGCGGGCTTTCAGCCACTGCACGGCCTCGCGGCAGGTGCTGCAGTTCCGCAGCGTGTAGATCGTGAGCCGGTTCACTGTTTCAGCCAGTGCTTGAGGCATATCCGCAGCTCCTCCTGCCGGACCGGCTTGGTCAGGAAATCATCCATGCCCGCCGTGGCCGCCGCCTGCCGGTCCCGCGGGTGGGCGTTGGCCGTGACCGCGATGATGGGCAGCGCCCGGCCCGCAAGCTTGCCGCGAATCAGCCGCGTGGTCTCGAGCCCGTCCAGCCCGGGCATCTGGAGATCGATGAGGATCGCCGCCCAGGGCTTCCGCACCGCGAGCGAGATCGCCTCCACGCCATTGTCGACGATCACCGGCTCCAGCCCGAGCTTGATCAGGAACATCTCGATCACCCGCTGGCTGCCCCAGTCATCGTCGACCACCAGCACCCGGCCCTTCAACGGCAGCGGCTCGGCCGCCGGCGAGGCGGACCCCGCCGACGCGGCCCGGGCCGTCACGATCGGCAGGTCGAAATGGAATTCCGCGCCCTGCCCCGGCGTGCTCGCCACCCGGATCACGCCGTCCATGCGCCGCACGAGGCTCTGCGAGATGGCCAGGCCCAGGCCCGTGCCGCCGTATTTCCGCTTCATCGAGCTGTCGCCCTGGCTGAACTTCTGGAACAGCTTGGCCTGCGTTGCCTCGTCGATGCCGATGCCTGTGTCGATGACACGGAAGCGCAGCAGCGGGCCGCCGGGGCCGCCCGGGATTTTTTCAATGCGCAGCTCCACCCTCCCCGTGTCGGTGAACTTCACCGCGTTGCCCAGCAGGTTGAGCAACACCTGCCGGAGCCGGGAGGAGTCGCCGAGCACCTGCTCCGGCAGCGCGGGGTCCGCATGGTAGCGCAGCTGCAGGTTCTTCATGTCGGCCAGCGACGAGCACAGGGCCACCGCCTCCGCCCCCAGCTCGGCCGGGGAATACTCGAGTTCCTCCAGCTCGAGCATGCCGCTCTCCACCTTCGACAGGTCGAGGATGTCGTCCAGCAGCCGCAGCAGCTTGTCCGCCGAGCGGCCGGCGATGCCCACCTGCTGCTCCTGCTCGGCGGTGAGCGACGTGTCGCGCAGCAGCTGCAGCATGCCGGTGATGCCGTTCATGGGCGTGCGGATCTCGTGGCTCATGGTCGCGAGGAACTCGCTCTTGGCCTGGTTGGCGGTTTCCGCGCGCTGCTTGGCCTCGCTCAGCGTGGTGACCAGCTCCTCGTTCTCGAAGATCAGGCGGAAGAGCTTCCGCAGGTCGAGGTCGTGCAACCGGGCCGTGTTGAGCAGGAACAGCGTGTAGGTGATCGTGCAGGCCACCAGGGTCCAGCTGCCCGGCTCCGGGTAGGCCAGGAACGCCATCGTCACCGGCACCAGGGTCGCCAGGGTGTAGATGACGTAGCAACTGAGCATCGAGGCGAGGGAGCGGGCCGCCCCGGCGTTCAGGCCCGCGATGATGAACATCACGAGGCAGCGGGGCAGCAGGCCCGGGGTGTTTTGAAACATCCAGCCGGCATACCCCCACAATCCGCCCGCCACCGCCACGCCCACCACGAAAACTCCCCGCCACTTCATCACCTCCTCATCCGAACGCGGCTTGCGCAGGAAGATGAAGATCAGCGTCACCCGCACCGCCGTGACCGTGAGGATCGCCGCCAGCCAGTTGAGTGACTGTTGCTGCGGGAAATAGGACCATACCCCCGCCACCAGGATCACCGACAATATGAAATTGGAGAACAGCCCGAACGCCGCCGAGCGGTACAGCAGTCGCGTCATCTCCGCCTCCACGCGGAACGCAATGTCGTGCCGCACCGTGTCGGCGGACCGCGTGCGTGGAAACAGCGTGGGCATGTTTCCAAATAGCCACGGGGTCACCGGGGCCCGCAAGGAGATTATCCCGCCGCGTCAGGTCGACAGGCCGCCCGCGATGTACTGCCGGAGGGATTCCGCCTCGGCCCGGTGCGAGTTGGCCACCCAGCGCGACACGTCACCAATGGAGATCAGGCCCACCAGTTTTCCTTCCTGGAGCACCGGGAGATGCCGGCAGCGCTTCTCCGCGAAGATATCCATCACCTCCTGCACGGTCGCCTCGGGCGCGACGGTGAGCACGTTGGCCGACATCACCCGCGCCAGCGGCGTCGTCTTGGGATCGAGGCTGGCGGCGATCACTCGGGTCAGCACGTCGCGCTCGGTGAAGATGCCCGCGAGCTGGTCGCCATTCATCACCAGCACGGCGCCGACCTTGTGCTGGTTCATCTTCTGGACGGCTTCAATGACCGTCACTGTCGTCGACACTGCATGCAGCGCCCGGCCCTTCCCTTCCAACAAAGTGGCGATGGAGGTATTCATGGGGTATTGAGATTGCGCGGAGCTTACCGCTTCCGGCCCGCCGCCACAATGCCAATTCCCGGTTTATTTCCGGAATAGCTGGTCCAGGGCCCCCAAGCTCTTGAGCGGCGCACCCTTCTTCGTGACCGCGGGCGCGACGGCGACCGCCGGCGCCGCCACCACCTTGCCCCCCATCGGCGAGATTTCCCCCAGCAACCGCTGCAACCGCACCGCGGACACCGGCTCGGCCGTACCCAGCTCCTGCGCAAACAGGCTCACGCGAAACTCCTCCACGAGCCAGCGGAGCTCGCCGGCCGCCGGACCCAGTTTCTTCATCGCCGCGGTGAACGGCACCAGTTCGGCCGCGCGCTGGGCATCCTTGGCCGCATCGCGCTTCCAGCGCTCGGCCCGGGCCAGCCGGCCCTTCAGATAGCGGGGCAGGTGCCGTACCCGCTCGAAGGGGGTCGTGCGCAGGAAATCCGGCGGCAGCAGCCCCGCCAGATCCTCCACCAGGCCGGGATAGGGCTGCGCGTGGGTCTCCAGCGCTAGCCGCAGCGTGAAAATTTCCTTCAGCCAGTCCCCGAGCTTGGGCACGAGGCCGCGCAAATCCTGTTTCACCTGCTCCAGTGCCTTGGCGAACACCGCGGTGTGCAGCGGCTTCACTTCCCGCTGGCACACCCAGCGCCGGATGCCCTCCAATGCGTCGGCTTGGAGTTGCTCCATCGGCACCAGCGTCACCGTGAGGGCGCCGAGCATCCGCAAGGCGCGCAGGTCCTTCTCCAGCCAGCCCAGATCGTGGCGCAGCTGGGCCGCGAACAATTTCTCCAATCCCGCCCGCGTGGCCGCGGCGGCTTCCTCCGGCGTGGCGAACAGCCGCACCGCGACACCCGCCGCCATCGTCTTCAGGCCCGGATGCGCCCGCACGGGCACGCCATGCTTCTCCTCGACGAGCACCGATTCGGGCAGCTCGCCAAACTTCCATTCTGTCGCCGGATCGCCCTCCCACCTGGCCCGGGCGGCCCGCCATGCGGCATTCTCCGTGCTGGCGGCCTTCCGGCTCACTTCGCGACTGCTGCGGTGCAACAAGGCCTGGATCTCGGCGAGGTCACGACTCGCGCATAGCACCTTGTCGTTGCCGTCCACCACCTCGACCCGCACGCGCAGGTGGTCGGGCAATGCCTTTGACAGCCACAGCGCGGGGTCGATCCGCACTCCCAGCCGCGGCTGCAGCAACTCCGCCAACGCCGCCGCCAACGTAGGCTGCACCGCCCGCGCGGCGAGCAGGGCCAGGTCGCGCGTGAGTTTCTGGGCGGTCTCGGTCAGCGGGATCAGGTCGCGTCGCTGTTCCTTGGGCAGCGCCTTGAGCATCAGTTCTACTTTCTCCGGCAGATGGCCCGGCACCGCCCAGTCGAGCGCGGCGGGCGTCAGCGCCTCCGCCTCGGCCGGACTCACCCGCACGGTCACGCCGTCCTCGGTCTTGCCCGGCTGGTAGGCGTAGGCCAGCGGCAGCACGCGGTTGTCCACCGGCAGCGCCGTGGGGAACGCCGCCGCATCATGCGCCGGTTCCTCCGCCGGCCGCAAATCGGCCCCGGACAAAAACAGGAACCTCGGGCGCGTGGCCTGCTCGTGCCGCACAAAATCCACCAGTTCGCCCACCGCGGAGACATTCTTGATCTGCGCCGCGTAGAACCGGTAGATCCACTCGTCCAGGTCCATGTAGCCCGCGCTGCGCATCCGGGTGAGCACGGTCTCCGCCTGGTCGCGCATCCGGCGGTTGTGCGCGATGAAATCAAACGGCCAGGCCACCGTGTCGCCGACAAGACCCTCGCGGATGAAAATTTCCGTCGCGTGGGCCGGGTTGATCTTCCCATAGCTTACCGCGCGCGTCTCGAGCTCGAGGTTGTAGAGGCGGCGGCGCTCCTTCACCAGCACCCGGCCAGCCTCCGCGTTCCAGAACGGCTCGCTGTGCGCGACTTTCAACAGGTGCGCCCCGAGGCTCAGCATCCACTGCGGATCAATCCGGGCGCAGGTCCGCGCGTAGAGCCGGCTTGTCTCCATGATTTCCGCGGCCATGAGCCATCGCGCGACCTTGGGTTTGGCCGGCAGGGCGCGACCGCTGGGCGCGCCGCTCTTCTTGGGCTCCCTCTTCTCGAACAACGCCGAACCGGGAAACACATTCACGCGCCGGTCGTGCGCGGCGTGGTAATCCCCCTCGTCGGTCCGCGTGGCGACATTGCCCAGCAGGCCGGCAAGGATTGACCGGTGGATGGCCGCGTAGGCCGGCGTGCTGAGCGCGAGCTTCACCTCCTGCCCCGGTTTCACCCCATCGTAGATCGAGGTCCGCTTGAAACCGTCGCGTTCGCGCAGCGTGTCCTCCAGCTGGGCATACACGTCACGCCATTCGCGCATGCGCATGAATGACAGGAAGTGGGCCGTGCAGAATTTCCGCAGTTTGCCGAGCGTCATCGTCTCGAATTCGTCGTGATAGGTTTCCCAGACGGATAACAACGTGAGGAAATCCGAGTCGGGATGTGTGAACCGCCGGTGCGCCGTGTCGGCCTTCTGTTGCTGGTCGAGCGGACGCTCCCGCGGGTCCTGGATGCTGAGCGCGGCGGCGATGATCAGCACCTCGCGCAGCGCCTTCTCGGTCCGGGCCTGCAGGATCATCCGCCCGACCGTCGGGTCCACCGGCAGGTGCGCCAGCTCACGGCCGAGGTCGGTCAGCACGCCCGCCTCGTCGATGGCCCCCAGTTCGTGCAGCAGCGCATAGCCGGCGCGGATGCCCTTGGCCGGCGGCGCGTTCAGGAAGGGGAACTCCTCGATGTCGCCCAAACCGAAGGCCTTCATCCGCAAAATGACATCCGCCAGGTTGCTGCGCTGGATCTCCGGCTGGGTGAACCGCGGCCGGTCATTGAAATCCTGCTCGGAATAAAGCCGGATGCACACGCCGTCGCTGACGCGGCCGCAGCGGCCCTTGCGCTGGTCGGCGCTGCTTTGCGACACCGGCTCGACCGGCAGCCGGCGCGTGCGGCTCTGCGGCGTATAGCGACTGAAGCGTGCCAGGCCCGTGTCGATCACGAAGCGGATGCCGGGAATTGTCAGCGACGTCTCGGCGATGTTGGTCGCGAGGACGATCTTGCGGTGCTGGGTCGCCGCGAACACGCGCTGCTGCTCCGCGTTCGTCAACCGGCCAAACAGCGGCACAACCTCAAGGCGCCCGAGCCGGCGGCCCTCGAGCAGGTCGCGCGCCTCGCGGATGTCCCGCTCCGTCGGCAGAAACACCAGCACGTCGCCCGCTGAGCTTTCGAGCAGCACGCGCTCGACCGCCTCGACGGCTGCATCAATATAAGTCAGCTCGGCCTTATCCGACTTCATCTCCTCCAATGGTGACCAGATGACCTCCACCGGATAAACCCGGCCGGAGACCTCGATGATCGGCGCACCATCGAAAGCCTTGGAGAACGCCTCGGTGTCGATCGTCGCCGAGGTGATGACGATCTTCAGCTCCGGCCGGCGCAACCGCAGCCGCCGCAGGTGGCCGAGGATGAAATCGATGTTGAGCGAACGTTCGTGCGCCTCGTCCACGATGACGGTGTCGTAGTCACGCAGCTCCGGGTCGGCCTGCAGTTCGGCGAGCAGCATGCCGTCGGTCATGAACTTGATCGCCGTGTCGCCCGAGGTCTGGTCGGCGAAACGGATCTTGCAGCCCACCTCGCGGCCGAAGGTCACGTTCAGTTCCTCCGCCACGCGCCGCGCCACGGAGGTCGCCGCCACACGCCGGGGCTGCGTGCAGGCGATGCGGCCGAGTTCGCCCCGCCCGGCCACCAGGCACATCTTGGGGATCTGCGTGGTTTTGCCGGAGCCCGTTTCACCGGCCAGGATCAGCACCTGGTGGTCGCGGATCGCCGCGATGATCTCGTCCGCCCGCGCGCTGATGGGCAGCTCGGGCGGATACTCGATCCGGTAAGGCCAGGGTTTCTTCGGGCGGGACATGCGCGGGCTCATTTTGAGCGGGCTCCCACCCCACGGCGCGAGTCTTTTACACATTATCAGGCAATATTTGGTGCCCCTGCTCCGGGGAGGATGAAAGCGGCGCAATACCCGGAACCCGGCATCCGTTGTGCTAGGCTGGGCGTGTGCATCCGCCCTCCGTTTCGCTGCCCAAGGTGGCCTATCGCCACACCAAGATCATTTTCACCCTCGGCCCGGCCTCGGCGGAGGAGAACATGCTGGAGCAGCTGATCCTCGCGGGCGTCGACGTCTGCCGGCTCAACATGGCCCACGCCGACCACGCCTGGACGCGCACCATGATCCAGCGTGTCCGCGAGGTATGCCGCCGTACCGGCCGCGAGATCGCGATCCTCATGGACGTGAAGGGACCGGAAATCCGCACCGGCGACCTGCCTGCGCCGGTCGAGCTGGCCGCCGGCCAGCTCATCGACCTGCTGCCCCAGGGCGGCGCCGCGGAGGACGGCATCCTGGCCGTGTCCGTCAATTACCCGGGTTTCGGCCGCGACGTCCCGGCCGGCACGACCGTGCTGGTCGACAGCGGCCTCATCCGGCTCGAGGTCATCAGCGCGGCGGCGACCCGCGTGCGCTGCCGCGTGGTCGTCCCCGCCCGGCTCGGCAACCGCCGCCACATCAACCTGCCGGGCGTCAAGGTCCGGCTGCCCGCGCTCACCGCCAAGGACAAGGCCGACATCGCCGTGGGCGTGGAGGAGAAGGTCGACTACTTCGCCCTGTCCTTCGTGCGCGAGGCGGACGATATCGACATCCTGCGGCGCTTCCTCTCCGAGAAATCCAGCCCCGCACACGTCATCGCCAAGATCGAGGACCAGTCCGCCATCGCCAATCTCGACGAGATCATCCTCGCGGCTGACGCCGTCATGGTCGCACGCGGCGACCTCGGCATCGAGGTGCCCATGGAGGACCTGCCCCTGATCCAGAAACGCGCCGTCGATGCCTGCATCCGCCTGCGCAAGCCCGTCATCGTCGCGACCCACCTGCTGGAATCCATGATCCTCTCGCCCGTGCCCACCCGGGCCGAAGTGAGCGACATCGCCAGCGCCGTCTGGTCCACGGCCGACGCCATCATGTTGTCGGGTGAGACGACGACCGGTCGCTATCCGCTCGAGTGCGTGCAGTTCATGAAAAAGGTCGCCGGCCGCATCGAGGGCAGCGCGGCCAAGGGCTACAACACCACGCTCCCGCTCAAGAGCCACAAGGACCGCCTGCTCCGCTCCGCCGTCCTGCTCGCGCAGGAAATCGGCGAGGCCGGCATCGTGGTCTTCACGCGCAGCGGCCTGCTGCCCCAGACGCTCGCCGCGCTGCGCGCGTGGCGCTGCCCGATCTACGCGTTCACCGACAACCCGGTGGCCTTCCGGCATCTGCTGCTGATGTGGGGGGTCGAGCCGTTCCTGGTGGAATTCGCCGCCGGACCCGAGGACAGCATCCGCGACGCCTTCTCCTACCTGCTGCGTCGCGGCTGGGTGCAGCCCGGCGACTGGATGGTGGTGGTCACCAACGTGCTCGCCGGCGAGAAGACCATCGACACGATCCAGATGCGCCCGGTGGAGTGAGGCCCGGGGGCCGCGAAACTTTCTCGCCCGGCGCGAACAGGCGAACTAGGGTGGGTGCATGACCGTTCCCGAGCCCACCCCGGCGGAAAAAACCCTGAAGCGCGTCCTTGCCGTTTCCCGGTTCAACGGCTGGAGCGTGATCATTTTCGCCAGCCTCGGGATCCTCCTGACGCTGCTGCTGGGTGATTGGCTCGGCACCATCATCGGCGGACTGGCGGCCGTCTCGGGCTGGATGGAGGTGCGCGGGCACAAAAAGCTCAGGCAGCGCGATCCTGATGGCATGAAATGGCTCGTGCGCTCGCAGCTGCTGCTGCTCAGCGTGATCCTGGTCTACTGCGCCAGCCGGCTGGGCAGCTTCGATGCGGACACGGCCATGGGTAATCTCACGCCTGACATGGAAGCGGTGTTGAAGGAGTCCGGTCTGGAGCGGGGTGACATCCTGCCGATGGTGCGCATGGCCTTCTTCGCCACTTATCTCACCGTCACGGTGGTCACACTCATCTACCAGGGCGGCATGGCGCTCTATTACCGCAGCCGGACCCGGTTCGTCACCGAGGCGCTGACCACGCCACCGGAGCCAGTCAATTATTCCGTCTTGTAGGAGCCTCTTTACGGGCGATCCAAGGCCTCGCTTGCCAGCAAGCTCCGACAAACTATACTCTCCTGAGCATGTCCAAAGAGCGTTACATCGAGGCCAAGCAGAAGTGGGCCGAGAAGCAGCTGGCCCGGGGGTTCAAGCCCCGCACGGTGGCCGCGACCGACCGTCTGCCGCCCGGCCAGAAGCTCACCACCGGCTTTCCCGTGCTCGACCTCGGTGTGCAGCCCGAAATCCCGCTGAACGAGTGGACGCTCTCCCTCGACGGGCTGGTCGAGCAACCGACCGTGTTCAATTGGACGCAATTCAACGCCCTGCCCCAGGTCACGGACGTGAGCGACTTCCACTGCGTGACCACCTGGAGCAAATACGACTGCGAATGGAGCGGCGTGGCCTTCACCACCCTGTTTGAGCTGGTGCAGCCCAAGCCTGAGGCAAAGTTCGTCTATTTCACCAGCTACGACGGCTACTCGACCAATGTGCCACTGGAGATGTGCCTCGATGACGACGTGCTCGTCGCCACGAAGTTCGGCGGCGCACCGGTCACGCGCGAGCACGGCGGCCCGGCCCGCATCATCATCCCCAAGCTCTACGCCTGGAAAGGCGCGAAGTTCGTCAAGACCCTGAGCTTCCTTGCCGAGGACCGCCTTGGCTTCTGGGAAGTGCGCGGCTACCACAACGTGGGTGACCCGTGGAAGGAAGAGCGCTACGCCTGAGCCCGCCATGGCCTCCACCTTTTTCCCGCAGGACATCATTATCCGGAAACGCGACGGCGGCGTCCTGTCGCGCGAGGAGATCACGTTCTTCGCCCGCGGCGTCGTCGACGGCACCTTCGCCGATTACCAGGCGACCGCCCTGCTCATGGCCATCTTCTGGCGCGGCATGACCGCGCAGGAAACCGCGTGGCTGACGGATGCCATGCAGCACTCCGGCGAGGTCATCGACCTCGGCGACATTGCCGGGGCCAAGGTGGACAAGCACTCGACCGGCGGTGTGGGCGACAAGGTCTCGCTCATCCTCGCCCCGCTCGCCGCCGCCTGCGGCCTCAAGGTGCCGATGATGAGCGGCCGCGGCCTCGGCCACACCGGCGGCACGCTCGACAAGCTCGAGGCCATCCCCGGGTTCAAGGTCCAGCTCACCGTGTCCGAGTTCCGCGCCATCCTGCAGCAGGTCGGTTGCGCCATGATCGGCCAGACCCCGCAGGTGGTGCCCGCCGACCGCAAACTCTACTCGCTGCGCGACGTCACCGGCACGGTCGAATGCATCCCGCTCATCTGCGCCAGCATCATGAGCAAGAAGCTCGCCGAGGGCATCGACTCGCTCGTGCTCGACGTGAAGTTTGGCAAGGGGGCCTTCATGAAGAAGAAGGAGGACGCGCTCACCCTCGCCCGGGCCATGGTCGAGACCGGCCGCGCCGCCGGCAAACCCGTTCGCGCCCAGCTCACGGCCATGAACCAGCCGCTCGGCCGCGCCGCCGGCCATACCACGGAAGTCATCGAGTCCGTCGAATGCCTCAAGGGCCGCGGTCCCACCGACCTCATGGAAGTCACTTTCGCGCTCACCGGCCAGATGCTCGTCCTCGGCGGCGTGGCCAAGGACCTGAAGGAGGCGCAGGCGATGATGGACGCCGCCATCGCCAACGGCTCGGCGCTGCAGAAATTCCGCGAAATGTGCACTGCGCAGGGCGGCGATGCCCGCGTGGTGGATGACTACAAGCTGCTGCCGACCGCGAAGAAACTCGTGGCGGTCAAGGCGCCCGCCGACGCCACGGGCTTCGTCAGCGAGGTGGATGCGCTCAAGTGCGGCCACGCCATCATGGCGCTCGGCGGCGGCCGTGCCGCCGTCACCGACAAGATCGACCATGCCGTCGGCCTCGCCGACCTGATCAAGATCGGCGCGCCCGTCGCCCCCGGCGCTTTGCTCTGCACCCTGCACACCAACGACGACGCCAAGGCGGCCCGCGCCGAGGCGTTGATCCGCGAGGCCATCAGGACCAGCCCGACCCCGCCGAAGCTGGAGCCATTGATCCAGGACCTGATCCAGTAACCCGGCCCGCTAAAGAGACAGGTTCCGGCGGCGCGCGAGGCGCATGGTCAGCAGGCTGCCCAGATACGCGGCGATCACCAGGATCGCGAGCTTGTGCCCGCCGACGGCCATCGCGAGGTATTCGCAGAAACCGCCCACCATTGCACCGATCAGGTTGGCCCCGAACACGGCCGAGGGCACCGCGGATTCGCGGAAGGTCGTCGAAAAAATGATCCCGGCGAAGAAGACCGGCAGTGGCACCGCCAGGAGCGCCCAGAGCAGGCGACCCGTCAGGTTCCACTCGAGGATCTGCCCGCGCGGCACAATCAGCAGGAGGACCAGGACCGCGAAGAGCGGAATGTACATCCAGAAGGAAAATCCCTTGAGCCGCTCCGCCACCCGGTTGGCCAACATGACCATGACGAGCACCCCCGCCACCACGACCGTCGTGACCAGCCAGGTGGCGCCGAAATAAAGCGTGCAGTCGCCGATGCCCTTCGTCTCCAGCAGCAGGAAGCCCATGCCAAGCAGGCCGAAATGCAGGTCCCCGGCCCCGAACGAACGTCCCCGCAAGCCCACCAGCACGGCCACCGAGAGCAGCAACAGGACCCCGATCGATATCACGTAGTCGAACGGGACCGCCTTCCGGATCAGGTAAAGGAAAGGCCAGTCATCCGTCGGCAGTTCGACCCGGTACAGCGGTTCCTTGACGGGATCGTGCAGGAATTGAAAGCGGGTGAATTGGAAGACCTGCGACGGCAGTTTCATCGCGGGGTTCCTGGGCACGCAAAGGATGACCGTGCGGTCGACCCGGTACATGACCGGCGTCTGCCCGGTGGCCTCGGCCACCATCTGGTAGAGCTTGGGCCCCAACCATTCCTGTGTCGCATAGAACGACAGGAGAAGCAGCCCGTCATCATTGAGCAGGCGATACGCCGAGCGCACCCCCTCGACCGTGAAGACATAGCCGTCGAGCCGGACATTGGTCATGCTGCTGAAGAGCGTCTGGGAATCGAGAAACCCGTAGGTTATCAGGTCATAACCGGGTGTGGCCTTCGCCAGATAGGACCGGGCGTCATCGATGTGCACGGTGACCCGCGGATCGGCATAGGGCGCACCCGCATTGAATCGCCGGGCAATCTTGATCAGGCCCGGGTCGATATCAACCGCGTCGACCTGCTTGACCCCGGAAACGAGCGCGGCCTGGACGTCCCCGCCTCCGCCGGACCCCAAGACCAGGACCCGGTCGCGCGCCTTGGTCAGGAAATACGGCAGACGATAATACTGCAGCCAGGGCGTGACGAAGGTGCGACCCAGCCGCGAGTCCGGGGTGTACCGGGACGAATCAAACGTCGCATCAAAATGATAGAAGAACTGGTTGATTCGCACGGAATACGCCGGCGGATTCACCATGGTCTGCAAGTTGGGCGGGGGATCGGATTCCGTCACCTCCGGCGTCTCGATCCGGCTGATCGTGATGTAATGATAGGGCGACCAGATCGCCGCCCGGTCGCTGTGGGAAAACATGACCGCCAGGATCGCAACGAACAGGGGCAGGCTGAGCACCCACCGACTGCGAGATGACAGCAGCAGATAAACCATCATGACGGCTGCCATGCCCAACAAAGGGGAGAAAAACGTCAGGGAGAAAAGCCCGAAGCAGAGCGTGCCCAACAGGCTGCCCGTGAGATCCCACCCGTAGGCCGAAAGCCGGGGCAGGGAATCGAACAAAATGCCAATGCGCTGGCCGAGGGGGACAAAGACGAGCGCGTTGCTGGCGAAAATCCAGATCAGCACGAGGGTGTTCAGCAGCGTGTGGTTCAGTGTGGTGAACCGGGCTTCCCCCGCGCTGGCGCCGAGCGTCACCTCGCGACACAGGACCAGCGTCGCGATTTCCAAGGCCAGGAAGACCGGAAACCACTTGAAGAGGTCCCAGGGTCGTTTTCCCGCCATCGCCCCGGCCCCGAGCCCGAGGAACGAACTCAGGAGCATCAGGTTGGCGTAATAGGCGATGAAGGGCACCACCGACGGCACCCAGCGGATCACCATCAGTTCGAGGAAGAGGGCGGCGAAGGACAGTGCAACCAGCTGCAATTTCAACCGGTTCTGCGGATCGGGATGCATTGGGGTGCAACAACGACGCACTATGAAAATCGAGGCAATAAGAATTGGGAAACCGCGGCCTTGGTTTCCGGCGTTATACTCGCAACGCTTGCAAGTCGGAGAGGAACGGCCTGCCATCCGTAGCCACTCGGGCCACATCGCGAGTGAAATGTCCTCCTACGTCAAGGCTACGGAGGACATCCTTCGTCCTCGCATAGCTTGGCGAAGGATGGTGCCCGGAGACGGACTCGAACCGTCATGCTTTTAGGCACAGGCTTCTGAGACCTGCGTGTCTACCAATTCCACCATCCGGGCAAAAACCGAACGGTCATGGATACGTTTCGGCCGGGGTGGCGCAAGTGTTTTGTTCGGCAAGTTCAGGCCGAGGCCGATCACCCCGCCACCGCGCTAATTTATTCCCACTGAGGAGGAACGCCTTGCCCACCGAAGCACGCTGAGCAATCCCAGCCCCGCCAAAAACCAGGCACTCACTGCGCCGCCGCCACCTCCACCGCCGGAGGGAGGCGTTGGGGTGGGAGTCGGGGTCGTTGGCGGAGGGGTCGGCGGGGGCGTAGTCGGCGGGGGGGGTGCGTCCGAAACCAGCCGCCGGATGGCACCAGTGCCGATGCTGGCGATAAGAACGTCGCCATTGCGCGGATCCGTACCAAACGCTACCGGGGAGGCTTCCGTCACCAGGGTTTCCACCTGCACGGGTCCGCTTGGTGGCAGGGTCATCGCAAACACCCGGTTCTGGATGTAATCACCGAAAACGTAGCGGCCGGCGAGGTCCGCGAACCGGCTGCCGTGATAGACCAGCCCGCCCGTGATCGAGCCCGCCACCGAACGATCAGCATCCCAGATGGGATTGACGAACGCGACCCCGGCCGGCGGATTGGCCCGGGGACCCGCGACCAGTCCCTCGCGGTAGCTCCACCCGTAGTTGCCGCCACGGGTAACGAGGTCGATCTCCTCGCGAGCGCCCTGTCCGACATCACCGACGAACAGCCGCCCGGTAGGAATATCGAAGGAAAACCGCCAGGGATTGCGCAGGCCCACGGCCCAGAACTCATCGCGCACATTCACCCGGTTGACGGCCACACCGTTGAAGGAGGTGGCCCCGATAAACGGGTTGTCGACCGGAACCCGGTAGGTGCCCGCATGCACCGCGGGATGGGCATTGGGCGGGAGATTGTCGGCGCGCTGGTCCACGTCGATCCGCAGGAGGCTGGCGAAAAAATCTTTGTCGATCCGCTGGCCGTTGTTGAACTGGTCGTTGCTCCCGCCCTCGTCGCCAAGCGCCACGTACAGGTACCGGTCGGGCCCGAAGTGGAGGTCCCCGCCGTTGTGATTGGTGGCCTCATCAAACTGGGAAATCATCGGAACTTCGGTCGCGAGGATGTCCGCGTTGCTCGCTGGCGCGGCCAAGGCTGTGAAACGCGAGATCCGTTGATGCGCCCCGCTGCCGGCACTCGTGGTCGCGGTGGTGGAATAGAAAATGTAGAAGAAGCGGTTGGTCGCGAAATCAGGATGAAAGGCCAGGCCCAGCAGCCCTTGCTCGCCGGCCGTAAGGACCCGCGCGCTGAGATCGAAAAACAGTTGTTTGACCGGAGTCGAGGCAAGGCCGGTCACGACCTGGATGCGACCGGGCTTCTCCACGATGAACACCCGGTCGGTCTCCCCGGGCGGCGTGGCGATGGCAAGCGGTTGGTTGAATGTGATACCCGGAAAGGCCTCTTCGGTCCGGTAGCCGCTGGTCTGCGCGGAAGCCCCCACGAGGCCGACCAGCATCGCCAGCCCAGCCACCACCGGGCCGGTTCTACCATAAAATCGGAAGGGCACACACTGGCGGGCCAAAAGGACGGAGCGCATCACGGTGAGAGACACCCACGATGGGAATTGGGTGCCTCAACTTCCACAAAAAATGGTCAATCTTCACCCCAACCAACGGTGGGCTGGGCCGTATCGCCTGCGCCGCAGCCATTTTCATCGGACCGGCTTGCGCTCGTGCTCCAGCAGGCGCTGCTTGCGCCAAATCCCGCCGGCATAGCCGTTAAGCGAACCATCGGCGCTGATCACCCGGTGGCAGGGAATGACCAGCGCCAGCATGTTGGAACCGTTGGCCCGGCCGACAGCCCGCGGGGCTTTCGGAATGCCCAGCCGCTTCGCCATCTCGGCATAGCTGCGTGTTCGTCCGGACGGGATGCGACCGAGCTCGCGCCAGACGCGCAGTTGGAATTCCGAACCGACCGGCGCGAGCGGCAAATCGAACTGCGTGCGCTGGCCGGTGAAATACTCTGTCAGTTGCGCGGCGGTTTGGTCGAGAATGGCGTGGTTGCCCGGCACGATCGCGCACTTGAGCCGGCGGCGGAGTTGGACGAGTTCGCGTTCGAGCCCGCGCCGGTCCACGAATTCCAGCAGGCGCAATCCCTGGTCATCGGCCAGCGCCAGCATGGTGCCGAGCGGGGTCTCCAGCCGGCGGGCCAGCAGGCAAGCCGCCGTCTTGGCGCCACGCGGGGGCGCACCGAACACCCGGGCGAAGGCCTCGCGAAAACCACTCGTCGATTCATAGCCGCGTGCCAGTTGCGCCTCGATGACGGGTTTGCCAGATTTCACGTCGCGCAGGGCCAGGCCCATCCGGCGGGCGCGCTGGTAGGCGTGAAAGGTCATGCCATGGTACGACTTGAATTGCCGGCGTGCGGTGGACGGCTCGACGCCCATCGCGGCGAGCTCCTTGTCCGTCACGCGGCCGTCAGTTGCGGCCTCGACCGCGCGCCGCAACCGCTCGACCAGCGCAGGCACCGGCTTGCTGCCATCCATCGGCCGGCACAGGCGGCAGGGCCGGTAGCCACCGTGCAGCGCCTCGGTCACCGTCGGGAAAAACTCGACGTTCTCCGGCCGGGGCCGCTTGGCCTTGCAGGTGGGCCGGCAGAAAATCCCGGTCGTCTTCACCCCGGTGAAGAACACGCCCTCATAAGCCGCATCGCGCCGCGAGAGCGCCCGGTACATCGTGCGCGGCGTGGGGAGGGACTGGACGGAGGCGGCCAAGGGAATTTCGGGTTGAATCATCACTCCAGTCTAGCACACCGGCCGGACGCGGCGCCGCCGGTTTTCGGGCAGGTTATTTCTTGGGCAGGAACTCGCGGACATCCGGCAGCTCCTTGTCGCGCCGCCCGCTGGTCTGCCGGATGAAATACGGCTCGGGCGGCAGCAGGCCGGTGTCCTCCTCGTCCTCCTCATCGTCGGTCTCGAGGCCCTCGATCACGTAGCTCTCGCCCTCGTCGAAATACTGCGTGACGCGGCGCGCGGTGGGATCGAGCCACACGAGGGGCGTCGCGAGGTCGCCCTTCGCTTTCACCTGCACAAAGTGGCAGGGAAAGCGCTGGTCCTTGAAATGCTTGATGAAGTCGCTGAGCCACTTGTTGGCGAGACCCTCGCGCCGGGTGAGGAAGACCACGTCGGCAAAATGAATGCAGGCGTCGAACCACTGCCGGAGCACGGGGTTCTTCTCCGCTAACTGGCAGTCCACTGTGCAAAAAATGCGGGCCAGCTCGACGCCCTGCGACTCCAGCCAGGGCTTCAGCGCCTCCAGCTGGTCGATCTGGTTCGTCTGTGAATCCGCGATAAAGAAAACCGTCGCGCCCTCCGGCACGTCCACCGGCGGCAAAATCGGCTCGGTCCACGTCCAGCGCCGGACCTCGGTGTTCTTCAATGCGGCCAGTTTGGCATCCGCGGGGTCGGCCGTCTCACCCTCCGCCAGCAACACGAGCACCCGATCCTCCGGCGCGAGCCCGTTTTCGATCAGGTCGCGCACGATGCCGCGCCGGCCGGAGCCGGGGGTCCCGAGGATGAAATAGACGGAGGAACTCATCTGGCCGCAAGGAGAGGCAAATCGCCCGAAAGACAAGCCGGGGTTCGGCCGGTCAGAATTTAAAGGTCCGGTTCTGCGCGGCGTGCCGCATCCAGTGGTCGACCAGCACGAGCGCGGCCATGGCCTCGACGATCACGACGGCCCGCGGCACGACACAGGGGTCGTGGCGGCCCCGCGCCTTGAGCTCGGTGCTGGCGCCGCGCAGGTCCACCGTGCGCTGCGCCTGGAGGATCGTGGCCGTGGGCTTGAAGGCGACACGGAAGACGATTTCCTCGCCGTTGCTGATACCTCCCTGGATGCCGCCCGAGCGGTTGGTCAGCGTGCCGATCCGGCCGCGCTGGTTGACGTAGGCGTCGTTGTGCTGCGAGCCCTTGAGCCGGGTGCCGGCGAAACCGCTGCCGATCTCGAAGCCCTTGGTCGCAGGAAGGGAAAGCATGGCCTTGGCCAGGTCAGCCTCGAGGCGGTCGAAGACCGGCTCGCCCAGCCCGGCAGGCACGCCGCGCACGCGGCACTCGATGACACCGCCGACGGAGTCGCCCTTCGCGCGCACCTGCTTGATGCGGTTGATCATTTTGGCCGCCGTGGCGGGATGCGGACAGCGCACGGCCGAGGCTTCGACCTGCGCGAGCGTCGGGAACTTGGCCAGGGCCGGCGCGGTGATGTCGTGCACCTGCGTGACGAACGCCCGCACCTCGACCTCGCCGGCAAGCTTGAGGATCTTCTTGGCCACGGCGCCGGCGGCAACGCGACCGATGGTCTCGCGGGCCGACGAGCGGCCGCCGCCCCGGTGGTCGCGGAAACCGTATTTGGCCGTGTAGGTGAAGTCGGCGTGCGAGGGACGGAACTTCTCGCGCATCTCGGCGTAGGCCTCGGGCCGGGCGTCACCATTGCGCACCAGCATGGCCAGCGGGTGCCCGGTGGTGCGGCCCTCGAACAGGCCGGAAAGGAACTCGACCGCGTCAGCCTCCTTGCGGGGCGTGGTGATGTCGCTCTGGCCCGGCCGGCGGCGGTCGAGCTCGGCCTGTACCTCGGCTTCCGTCAGGGCCAGCGCCGGCGGGCAGCCGTCAATGACAACGCCGACCGAGGGACCGTGGCTTTCGCCCCAGGTGGAGATTTGGAAAAGTTTGCCGAAGGAGTTGGGCACAATCTCAAGAGATTTGGGGTTAGGGCGGAGGCTAGCAAGCTCCTTGGAAAGGGGTCTGACCTTGGTGACAGTGGCTGTCTGCCTACACTCTCAGAGCTACGGCGAGACACCTCGCCGTAGCCTTCGTGATGCGAAGACGTAGGCGGGTGGTGCCCCCGCCCGGAATTGAACCGGGATCACACGTTTAGGAAACGCGTGCTCTATCCATTTGAGCTACGGGGACTTTGACAGATAGGCACTTCCGGAAGAATGGTGGTCAAAAGGGGCCAAAGTTCTACCAAAAGTTCTACCATGTGCCTCGAAATCTCACGAAATCTCGGCATGTTTCTGGGTATCTTTTTGGGGATTCCAGTCGAGCCGATAACACCCCCGGCGAGGCGAGCGAAACGGCGAACGACCGGCCCCTTGTTGGCCTTAGAATTGGGGCGGCGCGCGCACAGTTGGGGTGGCTAACGCCGAAAACGCACGCGAAACCTCGCTCTTTATTCGAAGAATAAAGAAGCGAGACCACCCAAACCGTCAGAAGCTGAATCTCGAGAACCATGCGATGGCCTCGAAGGCCGGTGGCTGCTGCTCCTGCGACGAACCGGACACTGCGTTGTCGCGGGACCCTTGACCCCACGGCGCCCTATAGAGAGGGCGCCAGGGGGGAAGGGTATTTCGACCCAAGGGTGAACCACTGAACGCACATGGCAGACGCGCATCCGGTGGGGGCGAGGGTGCCGCGACAACGCAGTGTCTGGTTTGGAGAAGCTGGCTGCAATCGGCTTATAACGGGTGGCCGTGCTGGACGCCCTGCCCAAGGTGGCGCGGCTGGCGAGATAACCATTTACGGTCTCTGCAATGCTCGGGGCCCGCAGTTCATCACCCGTCGTGACCTCCATCATATCCCGCAGAATCTTTACAGATGCCGCTTGGGTCAGTTCACCACGGCGTGCTTTTTGCGCAGCTGCTTCCCATTTCTCGGCAACCTGCATCGCCTTCTTACGATCCTTCTGCTTCGTGGACCGCATCAATCTCCGCCCCGTGGCGTCGGTGAATTTACCCATCCAATAAGGGCTTCTTGGTTTGCGGTGGACGCTTGCGCACATCGTTGGGAATTGGAGTAAAAATTAGTTCTACCAAAAGTTCTACCAGTCACCCCTGTTTCAGGGTGTGCCCCAAAGTCATCGGATGTTGATCCGCACATTGTTGCACATCCCGGAACATTGTGGATAGAGACGCGCGCTCTATCCATTTGAGCTACGGGGACTAAAGACATTTCCAAACATGACTGCCGGCCAGGATTGGCAAACCAAAAAATGTCCGTTGACAGGCCTCCCCTGAGAGCCAACCTTCCGCCTCCCTTTTCAAACATGAGCACCACCGAAACGAAGCAGCAGACTCTCACGCCCCAGCAGATTCCCACGACCCAGCCGCAGCTGATGAGCCGTTACATCACGGACACCGGCAAGATTCTGCCGCGCAAATACACCCACCTTTCGGCCAAGGAGCAGCGCAGCGTGACGACCAAGATCAAGCAGTCGCGCAACATGCTGACGATGCAATAAGCCGTTGCCAGTGCAGCTTCTTCCGCCGGAGCATCTGCTCCGGCTTTTTTGTCGCCCAAAATGAAGGCCCGGATCCATCCCCCCACCCGCTCCAACCTGCGCCGGCTCGCCGCCGAGCTGCGGCGCGGCGGGCTGGTCGCCATCCCGACCGAAACCGTCTACGGTCTCGCCGCGCACGCGCTTGACGCCAAGGCCTGCCGGGCGATTTTCCGGGCCAAGGGCCGGCCGGCCAACGATCCGCTCATCGTCCACCTGCTGGACCTGACGCACGCCGAGGAGCTGGCCGAGTTCAACGACGCGGCCCGCCGGGTTGCCCGACGCTTCTGGCCCGGCCCGCTGACCATCGTCCTGCCCAAGAAACCCTGTGTGCCCGGCATCGTGACCTCGGGCGGCCCGACCGTCGCGTTGCGCGCCCCCGCCCATCCGCTCGCCCGCCAGCTGCTCGCCCTCGCCAAGGTTCCCCTCGCCGCCCCGAGCGCCAATCCCTTCAGCTACATCAGCCCGACCACCGCGGCGCACGTGCAGCAGGGCCTCGGCAAGCGCATCCGCCACATCCTCGACGGCGGCAGCTGCACCGTCGGCGTCGAATCCACCGTGCTCGACCTGACCCATTCGACCAAGCCACGCATCCTTCGGCCCGGTGCGATCACGGCGGCACAATTGGAAAAGGTGCTGAAACGAAAAGTCGCCACGCAGAATCGTTCCGTCAAAAGCAAAGCCGTGCTGCTCGCGCCCGGCATGCTCGAACGGCACTATAGCCCGCGCACCCCGCTGCGGCTGACGACCCGGCCGGTCGCGGCCAGGCAGACCGCGCTCATTTTTCTCCGCCAGCCCGCGGGCAAGCAGCCGGCCAACGTTTATTGGCTGAGCCAGCGCGGCGCCCTCGAGGAGATCGCCCGCAACCTCTACCGCGTGTTGCGCGAGGCCGATGCCGGTGGCTACCGCGCCATCCAGCTGGAGAAACTGCCGACCACGGCGGGCGGACTGGCCGCGGCGCTCAACGACCGGATGAAACGGGCGGCGAGCAGGTAGGTCTGGTCTGCGACCGGACCGGCCAGTCAAAGACTGGCCCTACAACACCGTCTTCAATCCCGCCAGCAAGCGCTCGTTCTGCGCCTGAGTGCCGACGGTGACACGCAGCCACTCTGGCAGGCCATAGCCCTTCACAGGCCGTGTGATCACGCCGAGTCGCTGCAAGGCATCGAACACGGCCGGACCATCGCCGACCTTCACCAGCACGAAATTCCCCTTCCCCGGCACAAACTCGAGGCCCAGCGCCTTGAATCCGGCCCCGAGCTGCGCCAGTCCGGCGAAATTCTCCCGCCGGCAGCGGGCGACAAAATCGTCATCGTCGAGCGCTGCTGTGGCCGCCGCGGCCGCGATGGCGTTCACGTTAAACGGTTGCCGGGCACGCTGCAAAATGGCGATCAGCTCCGGCGCGGCGTAACCGTAGCCAATGCGCAGCGATGCGAGGCCGTAGATTTTCGAAAACGTGCGCAGGCAGATCACCTTGCGCCCCTCGGCAATGAACGGGCGCAGGTCGGGTGCCTGCTCGAGATATTCGACGTAGGCCTCGTCCATCACCAAGATGACATGTGGCGGCAACGCACGGACCAGCGCTGCGATCTCTTCCGCGCTGTTCGCCACGCCGACCGGATTGGCCGGGCTGGCCAAAAACACGAGCCGCGTGGCCGGGGTGACGGCCGCCAGCAGTGCCGGCAGGTCCTGTCGCAGGCCCGCGGCCAGCGGCACCTCGACCGCCTTGGCGCCGAACATCAGCGCAACCAGCTTGTACACGACGAAGGCCGACGAGTGCATGACGCACTCCTTGCCGGGCGAGAGAAAGGCATGACCCAACAGCTCGATCAGCTCGTTGGAGCCGTCACCGATCACGAACTGGTCCATGCCCAGCGCAAACTTCGCCGCGAGCTTCTGCCGCAGGGCAAAGTAGCCGCCGTCCGGGTAAAGGTGGGCGTCCTGCAGCGCGCGCTGCGCCGCGGCGAGCCCCTTGGGCGACGGGCCGTGCGGGTTCTCATTCGAAGCCAGCTTGATGATGCCCGCCGGATCCAGCCCGAGCTCGCGGGCCACCGTCTCGATCGGTTTGCCCGGTTCGTAGATCGGCTGGGTCACAATGCCCGGGTTGGCGAGCTGAGCGAAAGTCATGGGCTCAAACCATGCGCGTTGCCGCACCGGTTCAAATCAAATTCTTCAGGCCACCCGGCTCGGCACCTTCACGTACTGCATGCCGGCGGCCACCGCCGCCTCGAAGCCCGGCCCCGCATCCTCGAACACCAGGCAGCGCTCCGGCGCCACGCCCATTTTCTTCGCCGCGAGCAGGAACATCTCCGGCGACGGCTTGCCGTGGGTGACATCCTCCGGCGTGACGACCACGGGAAACAAGTCGGCGATGTGCATCAACTCGAGGGTCTTTTTCACCACCGGCTTCGGCCCACCCGACGCCACGCTCATGGGTTTCCGGCCGTGCAGCTTCCGCGCGAAATCGACGACCGGCCTGATGACTTTCATCTCCGCCTGCATCTCGAGGAACAGCTCCTCCTTGTGGTGAAAGACGTAGTCCGCATCGATGGTGATGCCGTAGTGCCTGGCGAACACCGCCGCCACCTTCCGCGTGGGCATGCCGCCGAGGGAGTAGAACAGCTCCTCGCTCAGTGTCTCCTGCAGCCCGGCCCGCTGCATGGCCCGGTCCCAAGCGCGATAGTGCAGCGGCATCGTGTCGACGAGCGTGCCGTCGCAATCGAAGATGTAACCGGCGAAGTCGCCGGCCGGGATATCGAGTTTCATGCGGAATCGCCAGCGAAGCGGGCCGCCTGCCACGCGCAACTTCTTTCGTTCAGCAGCAGTGCCCACCCGGGGTCGCGCCGGCACAACATCCGCTTCCCTCGTCGGCATCACCATCGTCAGCGATGCCGCACTTGTCCTTGGCGAGGCAGTCGGTGTGCTTCAGGCCGAGTTGCAGCACCAGGCTGCCGCGCTCCACCGCGAGGCCGGCCAAGGGGAACTGCGAGATGATGCCGTCCTCATATTCCACCTCCACCGGCAGTTCGCCGGAGGATAGGATAGGCTGCGCGAGATCGAGGATGTGCGCCAGCTTGCCGGCGGCGAGCCGGTGGCCGTCATCCTTGGGCGAGCCAAAGTACGTCTGCAACACGCAGGTCTCGCTGGCGCGGACCGTGCCACCGCAATCGATGAACTTCTTCGTCACATGCCCGACTTCCGTGACGTGAAAGTGCGCGGGCACCCGGCCACCGCCCGGCAGGGCGAGAGCGACATTGAGTTCAGGCTGGGCGTGAAGCTGGGCTTTGAGTTCGGTGAGGTTCATGGTGGTTATTTTTTCATGGCAGCTTCGCCCGTGAGTTTGAATTGCTCCCCCACTCCACGCACCGCCACGGCATTCAGCAGTTTGTCTTCGGGAAAGGCGCAGAAGAGGTCGACCCGCCGGGCAATCTGCGACGCCACCGTGACGAAGAACCGCAACTTTTCCTCCTCCGTGCCCTCGGCGCCCGCCGGGTCGGGTGAACCCCAGTGCGCGAGCATCGGCTGGCCGGGCCAGATCGGGCAGGCCTCCTTCGCGTTGTCGCAGACGGTGATGACGAAATCGAACTTCACGTCCTTGACCTCGTCCCAGGACTTCGAGCGCGCGGCGCTGGCGTCGAGGTCGTATTTTTCGCGGAGCGTGCGCACCGCGAGCGGGTTGACGCGGCCAGTCGGGTGCGAACCGGCACTGAATACCTCGAAACGGCCGCGACCCTTGGCTCGCAGGAGATATTCACCGAGGATGCTGCGCGCCGAGTTGCCGGTGCAGAGGATGAGGGCTTTATAGGGGGCTTTTGTGGTCATGAGATCAGCAGGTGTGGCAGGCGCAGCCGGCGGGACCCGACGCAGCCAGTTGGGGGGCCAGTTTCTTCAGGCGGGCCAGATCGCGCTGAAACAGGGGATTCTCCCGGGCGCAGTCCTGCAGGCAGGCGAAATTGGCCTTCAGCTCGCGGGAGGGCTTCGCCGGCAACTCATAGACCATCCAGTTGCCCTGGCGCTCCACCTCGACCAGGCCGCGCTCGCGCAGGTAGGCGAGGTGCTTGGATATCTTCACCTGCGGTTCATCGAGGATCTCCTGAAAATGGCAGACGCACAGCGGGCCCTGGGCCAGCACGTTCAGGAGGCGCAGCCGGGTGGCGTCGCACAGGCATTCGTAGATTTGGATCAGCTCCATGCCAGTCTATATACCCATAAAGGAATATAGATCAAGCGCGGGTTTCGCTGTTTCGTTATCGTAACAACGCCCGCCTCAGCGCCGGCCGCCGCGCATCAGGCGGCTCTTGGGCTTCTCGGGCGCGACCTGGGGCATGCCGCCGCCGTCGAAGATGCCCGAGTAGGTGTAGTTGAAGCCTTCGACCTTCTTCCACTCGATGCTCATGCCGATGAAGCGCTCGATGCTGCGCGCGTCGCGCCAGGTCTCCTCGGTCACGAGCGTGAAGGCGTCGCCGGTCTTCTGGGCGCGTCCGGTGCGGCCGATGCGGTGGACGTAGTCCTCGGGGTTCTCCGGGACGTCGAAGTTGATCACGTGCGACACGTCGGCGATGTCGAGGCCGCGGGCGGCGATGTCGGTGGCGACCAGCACCTCGTGCTTGCCGGACTTGAAGCCCTTGAGCGCGTCGACGCGCTCCTGCTGGCTGCGGTCGGAGTGCATGACGGCACAGGTGTGGCCGGCGTGCTTGAGGCGGTTGGCCACATAGTCGGCGCCGCTCTTGGTGCGCGAGAAGATGATGACGCTGTGGTACTGGGTCTGCTCGAGCAGGTGCGCAAGGAGCTCGAACTTCTGTGCCTGCACCACGGGGTAGAACGCGTGGGTGATGGTCTCGGCGGTCGAGCGCTCGCGGCTGACGGAAATCTTGAACGGATCGCGCAGGGCCCAGGCGGCGAGCTGCTCGATCTCGGGCGGCAGCGTGGCGGTGAAGAAGAGGGTCTGGCGCGACTTGGGCACCTTGGCCACGATGCGCTTCACGTCGGGCAGGAAGCCCATGTCGAGCATGCGGTCCACCTCGTCGAGCACGAGGGTCTGGATGTGGTCGAGCCGGATCTCGCCCTGCTCCATGAAGTCGAGGAGCCGGCCCGGCGTGGCGACGAGGATGTCCATGCCGTGCGCGAGGTCCTCGCGCTGCTTGCCGTAGCCGACGCCGCCGTAAATGACGGTCGTGCGCAGGTCGGTGTATTTGGAATAGTTCTTGAACGATTCCTCGACCTGCAGCGCGAGTTCGCGGGTGGGCTCGAGGACCAGGCAGCGGATGGGGCCGTGCGTGCCGAGGCGCTGCAAAATCGGCAGGGAAAACGCGGCGGTCTTGCCCGTGCCCGTCTGGGCCGAGCCGATGACGTCCTTGCCGGACAACACGACCGGGATGGCCTGCGCCTGAATGGGGGTCGGATTCTCGTAGCCCTTCTGCTGGACCGCATAGGCGATGCGGTCACCAAGACCGAGCGCGGTAAAGGGTGTGTCGACCTTCGGCACCTCGGGCAGCGGCTTGGCGGCGCGCGGCGCGTGGGGGGCATGGGCGGCCGGCGCAGGGCGGGCCGGAGCGTGCGTGTGGGCCGGGCGGTGTGGCGCCGGGGCCGGGCGGGACTGGCTGGAATGCGCCGGCTTCCGTTCGTGGCGATGCGCTCCCTCCCGGGCAGCGGGCTTGCCGTGCTTGGCCCCAGGCGCGGGCTTGGACGCGGCCGGCGCGGCGCCCGATTTGAAGGTCTGCTTAATCTTTGAAAGGAGCTTGCGGAGCATGAATGGAGGTCGTGCTTATCAGGGGCCTCCCGGGGCATTGCAATCCTGCAAAAACCCGCCCCACCCCCGGCCCCGGCGCTTCTCCGGGCTACAGCTCGGCCTTGATTTTATCGAGCACGGTCAGCGAGAGGGCCTGGTCTCCCATCACGCCGACGCGGATCTCCACCTTGGTGAGCTTGTCGGTCACCTTGGTAAGCTTGATTTCCACCCGCTTGTCGAGGGCGGTGCGGGAGACCAGCTGGGCGTCCACCCCGCTCTTGTGGTCTTCGATCTTGGCAAACTCCAGTTTACCCACGGCGCGCTGGGCAGCCGTAAAGACCGAGTTGAGGTCGTGCTCCAGGTGCGCCTCCATCTCGCCCCGTACATACGCGACGGCGCCGGCTCCCGCCGCCCCGGCGGCCACCACGACGCACCCCGTGAGAAACGGGATCGCGCCCAGCGCCAGGCCAAGAACGAGCAGGATGGGTTTACGGAAGGAGGAAACGGACTGTTGTCGGGTAGGATTCATCATGAGTCGGACCATGGCCGGAGCACTTTGTCGCAAAAAATCTGACCGAACTAGGTCGGGTTGCCCGGACCGTCCAGGGCCTGGCGCATCACCTTGGTGAGCTGCTCAAGGCCGTAGGGCTTGGGCAGCACCGCCTGAAACCCATGCACCTGGTAATTCGCCAGCACGGGATCGCGCGAGTAGCCGCTGGAGACAATCGCGCAGACGCCGGGATCCATTTGCCGCAAGTGCTCCATCGCCTCACGCCCGCCCATCCCGCCGGGCACGGTCAAATCCATCACAACCACCTCGTATTTCCGCCCGGCGTCCATGGCCTCCTGGTATTTGCGCACGGCCTCGGCCCCGTCGATCGCAACCACGCAGTCGTAGCCGAGCCGCTCCATGAAGATGACCGCCATCGAGCGGATCGAGGGCTCGTCATCCATGAACAGCACCCGGGCGCGGAACGGCGACCGGCTGCCCGTGGCGCCCTTCGCCGGGCCGGGCGCGGAAACGGACACGGCCGGGAGCCAGAGGCGGAACACCGTGCCCTTGCCGGGCTCGGACTCGACCACGATCTGGCCCTCGTGTTTTCGCACGATGGAGTAGGCCGAGGCCAGCCCGAGGCCGCTGCCCTGCGCCTTGGTCGTGAAATAGGGATCGAACACCTTGGCCAGATGCTCCCGCGCGATGCCGACCCCGGTGTCCGCCACAGAGAGATGGACATAGCGCCCGGGCGGCAGGGACGGCACCCCGTCGGTCGCCAAGGGAAGCTCCACATTGCCGGCCGAGATGGTGACGACCCCGCCCTCCGGCATGGCCTGCACGGCGTTGATCACGAGGTTCTGCACGACCTGGCCGACCTGGCCCTTGTCCGCGTTGACCTGCCAGAGGTCCCGGGCGATCTGGAACTCGCCCCGCGCCCGGGCCCCATGGAGGGCGAAACCGGCCGACTCCTTCAGCAGTTCCGGCAGGTCAATCGTGGCGCGCACGGGCTCGCCGCCCTTGGCGAAGGTCAGCAACTGCAGGGTCAGGTCGCGGGCGCGCAGGGTCGCGCGCTTCGCCTCCAGCAGGCGCGCGCCAACCGGGTTGCCCGGGGCGATATCGCCTTCCGCCAGGCTCACATTGCCCAGCACGACCGTGAGGATGTTGTTGAAATCATGGGCGATGCCGCCGGCGAGAATGCCGACCGCCTCAAGCTTCGAGGCCCGCCCGATCTCGGACTCAAGCTGGCGGCGGGCGCTGATGTCGGTGATGAAACCCTCGTAGTAGAGCAACCGGCCCGCCTCGTCGCGCACGGCGCGCGCGTTCTCGGAAATCCACACCGTGCCGCCCCCGCTGTGCCGGACCTCCGACTCGAAATCATTCAGCTGGCCGCGTGCATTCAGGGCCGCAATGAACTCCTCCCGCCGCCCCGGCTTCACGTAGAGGGTCGGCGCGGTGTGGCTCTCCGACCAGGCGAGCACTTCCTCCGGCTTGCCGAACCCGAGGATCCGGGCCAGCGCGGGATTGACCGACAGGAAGCGCCCCTCGGGACTGGAGCGGTAGATTCCGCCGACGGCCCGCTCGAAAAGCTCGCGGTACCGGGTCTCGCTCTCGCGCAGGGCGCGTTCCGCCGCCAGCCGCTCGGTGATGTCCACCAAGACGGTCTGGGTGCGCCCGAACGTCGGCCGGCCGGCCTCATCGGTCTGCATCCGCCAGTGGAAGGCCAAGGTGCGCAGCTCGCCGTCCAGCCGCCGGACATCGAACTCGCCCGTGGCGGCCGTCAGGCCATTCCAGATGCGCACGGCGTTCTGCCAGCGCACGGTGACGGTGCTTTCGGTCATGACCTCGCGCAACCGGGTGGCCAGTTCGGCCTTGGACTTGGCCCCGAGCAGCGCCAAGGTCGATTGGTTGGCATCCACAAAGGGGGCCAGGGTCAGCACAGTTTCCTTTTCCTCGGGGTGCGCCTGCAGGTAGGCCCCCAGGTCCGTGACGCCCTGCGCCCGCAACCCTTCGAACCAGGGGCGCAGCCGGATGTAGTCGAATTCCGCCACCGCGAGGGGCGCCTGCTCGAAGAGCAACCGATAGCGTTCCTCGCTCTGCCGCAGGGCCTGCTCCGCCTTTTTTTGTTCCGTGATTTCGGTGAAGACGAGCCGCACATTGGCCAGATCCCGCAGGCCATCCTTGCGGTTGACCTCCCAGTTCAGGATGTAATCGATCACCTCCCCGCCCTTTGTCTGGTAGGTGCGCTCCAGCGTCAGCCGGTCCACGCCCAGCCAAAGCGCCACCAGTTCCTCCACGAAGGAGTCATACGTATCGGGTCTCATCATCCCGGGCAGGCCCTCGCTGAAGGCGGCCACGGTGGCGAAGCCCGCCCGGTCCAGGGCGGTCCGGTTGGCGGCGACGATCCGCTTTTTCTTCAAGAGCTCGCGGACCAGTTCCGGCCGCGCCTTCAGGTGGGCCCGAAGGTCGGTGACGCCTTCCGCGTGGAACCGGGCCAGCACGGCATCGAAGCCCGTGTAGTCCTCGATCAGGATCGGCGCGGGTGCCAGTTCGAAGTAGTCGCGCTGCCGCCGCTCGGAAATCTCCAGCTCGGCCGTGCGCTGCCGTACCAGCGATTGCAGGCGGCGGTTGGCCAGCAGGGCCGCCAGGGCGACCAGCACCGCGAGGCCGAGGATGCCGAACAGCCAGCGCACCCAGCGGGGCGCGGAAGCGCGTTCGGGTTCAAAGATAAATCCCGCCAGGCGCGCGGTGGACTTGGCCTGGCCGATCGCCACCACCAGCTCCGCCATGCGCTGCCAGCGGCCCGGGTTCATGTGGCCGACCTCGACCAGGTCCGCGTTGATCAGACGTGCCGTCGCCGCAGCCTCATAGCGGAGCCAGGCGCGGTTCCGGCCCGTCGAAAGCTCCTTTTCGGGCAGCTGGGTCAGGATCCACTCGATCATCTCCTCCGGGTGGCTCAGGGCGTATTCCCAGCCCCGCACCAGGGCCTGCCGCATGGCCAGCACCCGCGCCGGATGGGCCTGCGCCTCGGCCTCGCTCGTGAACACACAGTCGCCGTAGAAATCCACCCCATAGTCCGCCGGGCGGATGAGCTTGACGTCCAGGCCCCGCTGCGCGGCCTCGTAGGGCATGTCGGTCACAAACGCCGAGATGGCGTCGGCCTCGCCCGTCAGCAGCTCGTTGCGCTCCCACTCGTCGGGGACCACGGTGAATTGCTCGGGTTTCAGCCCCTCGACCTGGAACATGGCCCGCATCTCGGTGTAGCTCGACCGGGGCGACATCGCGATCCGTTTGCCGGTCAGGTCGGCGGGCGTCGAGATCTTGCTGTCGGTGCGCACCATCATCACGAATGGCGAGTGCTGGAAGATCGCCGCCACCGCGACCACCGGGCTGCCGTTCAGCCGGTTGAGCAGGATGAACGACGCGCCGATGCCGTATTGCGCCCGGCCCGACTCTACCTCCGCCCCCGGCCGGCGCTCCAGCGTGCCCGTGCGCAGCTCCACCTCGAGTCCCGCCTCCTTGAAATAACCCTGGCTGATCGCGGCATAGACGCCGGCAAACTGGAATTGGTGCGTATAGGGCAGCTGCAGGACCACCTTCTCGGGCTCCGCGGCGCGGGCGACCCCCGCAAACACCAGCCAACCAACCAACAAGAGGTGGCACGTGAGGGATCTGTTTGTGACACCTGGGGACATGGAATCAGGTGGGAAGATAGCTATGTCCGGGCATCCGGATGTCGAGTAACAAACCCGTGGAAATACACCGCGAGGCCCGCCCCGCCGGCACAGCCCAAACACATTCGCCAAGCCCCGCAAGTGAGCCTAAGCCAATGCCATGTCCCACCCGATCCGTCCCGCCCTGCCGGCTGATGTGCCCGTGATCCTCAGCCTGATCCGCGACCTCGCCGCTTACGAAAAACTGGCCCACGAGGTCGAGGCGACCGAGGAAAAGCTCCGGCAGTCCCTCTTCCCGGCCGGCAGCGCGGCTCCTGCCGCCCATTGCGTCATCGCCGAGGCCGGCGGCGTGCCTGCCGGTTTCGCGATTTATTTTTTCAACTATTCCACCTTCCTCGCCCAACCCGGGCTCTACCTCGAGGATCTCTTCGTGAAGCCGGAGTTCCGCGGCCACGGCACCGGCAAGGCCCTGCTGCTCCACCTCGCCCGGCTCGCCCACCGGCGCGGTTGTGGTCGCATGGAGTGGACCGTCCTCGACTGGAACCAGCCGGCCATCGACTTCTACGAGTCCGTCGGCGCCCGCCGGATGAAGGAATGGCAGGTTTGCCGGCTGACCGGGGCAGCGCTCGCACAATATGCCTGAGACAGTGTGATCTTTCTCGTTCTCGTACCCCGTTCTCCTTCTCTCGGGCATCATGAAGCTTCCGTTTTACTGGGTCGATGCCTTCGCCGACCAGGTCTTCAAGGGCAACCCGGCCGGGGTCGTCCCGCTCGAAACGTGGCCCGAGGATCGCCTGATGCAGCGCATCGCCTTCGAGAACGGCCTCGCCGAGACCGCCTTCTTCGTCCCGACCGGCGAAGGTCGCTATCATCTCCGCTGGTTCACGCCCGCCCTGGAAGTGGACCTCTGCGGCCACGCCACCGTCGCCAGTGCGCATGTCCTTTTCACGCATCTGGGCTTCACAGGTGACACGGTCACCTTCGACTCCCGCTCCGGACCTCTCACGGTCACGCGCCGGGCGAACGGCCTGCTCGAACTCGATTTTCCCAGCCGGCCAGCACAACCGTGTGCCATTTCTTCCGCCTTGGTGCAGGCCCTCGGCGCGCAACCCGAGCAAGTCGCGCAGGCCCGCGATACGCTGTGCGTTTTCGCCAGTGCGGCCGAGGTCCTCGCCCTGCGGCCCGACTTCCCCGCCCTCGCCCGACTCGACACCTTTGGTTTCATTGCCACGGCCCCCGGCCACGACTGCGATTTTGTCTCCCGCTTCTTTGTCCCCCGCGCCGGCATCAACGAGGATCCCGTCACGGGCTCCGCCCACAGCACCCTTACGCCCTACTGGGCCGTCCGGCTGGGCAAGACCAAGCTCCACGCCCGGCAGGTCTCGGCCCGCGGCGGCGAACTTTGGTGCGAACTCGCCGGCGACCGCGTGAAGATCGCCGGCCACGCCGTGCTGTATCTGCGCGGTGAAATAACGATTTAAGCCGGGTGTCCCGTAATCGGGAAAATTGTTATGGTTACAGCACCATGTTGACTTAACTGTACTGGTGCCAATCCTGCCGGGCTGCTGCTACTGGACCGGGGACTGTTCCGGTATAGTCCGCGGCCAATAACCACGCGCCATGATCGAGACCACGATACCCCCCAAGAGTCGTCCCGAACCCGCCAAGAGGGTTCGTCCTGAGTCTGTCGAAGGGCAGCCTCAGGCCAATGCCCCCCGCCTCGTCGTGGCGGCCGCCACGCGCCCGCTCTACGTCGAGCTGGCTGATTCGCTCCAGTCCCTCGTCGAGCAAGGCACGCTCCGCCCCGGCCATCGCGTGCCGTCGGTCCGCATCATGTCGCGGCAGCGCGATGTCAGCATCGCCACCGTCCTCCAGGCCTACACGGTGCTGGAAAATCGCGGCTATCTCGAGGCCCGCCCGCAGTCCGGTTACTACGTCCGGCCCCGGCCACCCAGCCTCGCGCCCGAGCCCCGCATGGCCCGGCCGATGGCCAAACCCGCCTACGTCGGTGTCAACGACCTCACCGCCGAGGTCATGGACTACGCGTTGAAGCCCGACTACGTGCCCTTCGGCTCCGCCTGCCCGCACCACAGCCTGTTCCCCACCAAGAAGCTCGCCCGCATCCTCGGCTCGGTCGCCCGGCGCGACCCGACGCTGCTCGTGCGGAACGGCCTCAACAACGGCTACGAGCCGCTCACGCGCGAAATTTCCCGGCGCTATCTCCAAGCCGGCGTGCCGCTCGCGCACGACGAGCTCGTCGTGACCACCGGTTGCACCGAGGCGCTCAACCTCTGCCTGCGCGCCGTCACCAAGCCCGGCGACACCGTGGCGATCGAGACCCCCGCCTATTTCGGTTTCCTTGAGATCATCCAGAGCCTCAACCTGCGCACGGTGGAAATCCCCACCTGTTCCCGCCAGGGCATCTGCCTCGACGAGCTTCGCACCGCCATTGAGCAGAACGACGTGAAGGCCGTCATGATCATGCCGAACTTCCACAATCCCCTCGGCTCGCTCATGTCCGACGAGAAGAAGCAGAAGCTCTACGACCTGCTCTGCGAATACGACCTGCCCGTCATCGAGGACGACATCTATGGCGACACGCACTTCGGCGACGTCCGCCCCAAGCCCCTCAAGGCCTGGGACCAGGACGGCCGCGTGATGCTTTGCTCCTCGTTCGGCAAGACCCTCGCGCCGGGCTTCCACGTCGGCTGGACCGCGCCCGGCCGCTACCTCGAGCGTGTCCGCCGGCTCAAGTTCACCAATACCATGGGCACGCCCCTCGTGCTGCAGAAGACGCTTGCGGAGTTCCTCCGCGACGGCGGTTACGACCACCATCTCCGCTCGCTGCGGCGCTCCTATCACCAGCACCTGCACCTTTTCGCGCAGGGCATGCAGAAGTATTTCCCCGAGGGCACGCGTTACAGCCGCCCGCAGGGGGGCAACTTCATCTGGATCGAGCTCCCGCCCAAGGTCGACACGCTCCGGCTGCGCAAGGACGCCCTGAAGCACCACATCAACACCGCCCCCGGCAACCTCTTCTCCGTGAAGGACCGCTACCGGCACTGCCTGCGCCTCAGCTGCAGCGTCCCCTGGTCCGACGAGATCGAAGCGGCCCTGCGCACGCTCGGCGACCTCATCAAGCAGCAGCTCTGATCCACCGCGGAATTCCCCGCCCGGTTTCCGCCCTGTCATCTGCCCCCTGATCTCAGTCCTCTGATTCTCCATGCGCACTGTTTCGATCCTGATCTTCGACGATGTCGAGGTGCTGGACTTTGCCGGACCCTTCGAGGTGTTCTCGGTCACCCGGGAGCTGGCGGGCAACGGGCTGTTCGACGTCCACACGGTCGCCCCTGCGCCCGGCACCATCCGCGCCCGCAACGGCCTGAAGATCGTGCCTGACTTCACGCTGGAGAGCACCCCTGCCCCGCACCTGCTCGTGGTGCCGGGCGGCAACGGCACCAGAGCCCTGCTCAACCAACCCGGCGTGATCGACTGGATCCGACGCAAGGCCCCGACGGCGGAGCTGATCGCCTCCGTCTGCACCGGCTCGCTTCTGCTCGCCAAGGCCGGCCTCCTCGCCGGCCAGCCCGCCACCACCCACTACCAGTGCTTTGATCTGCTCCGCGAACTCGAGCCCACCGCCACCGTGCGGGAGGATGTCCGCTTCACCGACCACGGCCGCGTACTGACCGCCGCCGGCATCTCGGCCGGAATCGACCTGTCGCTGCACATCGTCGCCCGCTTGCACGGCGCGGAGATCGCGCAGCAGACCGCCCACTATATGGAATATCATTGGACGAATGACGGAGGGCTCCGCCGTTGAGCCATCATCCCTCGCGCACTGCGCTCATCGCCGGCTTTGCGGCGATCTATATCATCTGGGGTTCCACCTACCTCGGCATCCGCATCGTCGTCGAGACGGTCCCGGCCTTTCTCATGGCCGGCGTGCGCTTCCTCACCGCCGGCCTGATCGTCGCGGCCTTCATCGCGTTCACCCGTGGTTTCCGGGCCACCCGCGCGCAGTGGCGCGACAACGCGATCATCGGCGGCTTCCTTTGCCTCGGCGGCAACGGCCTCGTGTCCTGGGCCGAGGAAAAGGTGCCGTCGGGCATCGCCACCCTCATCATCTCCGCCGGCCCGGTGTTCATCGTGCTGATGGACTGGGCGGTCCACGCCTTCTTCAAGGATGGCCGGCGCGGCACAAAGCCCACCGCGCTCACCTTCGTTGGGCTCGCGCTCGGCTTCATCGGCCTCGCGATCCTCGTCGGCCCCGATGTGCTGGCCACCGGCGTCGGTAGCCTCGACCCGTGGCGCGTGCTCGGCCTGCTCGGGGCGACCTTCTTCTGGGGCGTAGGCATGATCATCATGCGCTACGTGCACAATCCCGCCGAGCCGTTCACGGCGTCCGGCATCCAGATGATCTGCGGCAGCGGCTGGCTGTTGGTCGTGAGCCTCGCGACCGGCGAGTTGTCCCGCTTTGATCCCGGCGCGATCAGCACACGTTCGGTCATCGCCTGGACCTATCTCGTCATCTTCGGCTCCCTGATCGGGTTCAGCACCTTCACGTGGCTGATGAAGCACAGCACGCCCGCCAAGGTGTCGACCTATGCCTACGTGAATCCCATCGTGGCGGTCTTCCTCGGCTGGCTGGTGCTGCACGAGGCGGTCAACCCGCGCATCTTCTTGGCCGCCACGATCATCATCGCCGGTGTCGCCATCATCACCGTGGCCAAGACCATCAAACCCGCCACGACCGCCCCTGCCCAGTCGCGGCTCACCCCCAGCCAAGCCCTCACCCAGACGGAATAAGCGGTTGCGCAAATGCCTCCCCCCAGTATCGTCTGCCTTAGAATCATGAAACGCTTTGCCTGGCTCGCCCTCTTCTCGTTTTGCACCGCCCTCGCGCAGGTGCAGCCGGTGCAGCCCGTTGCAGGGAAGAACGGTCAATGCAGCTGCTGCGAGGAACAGACGGCAGGTTCTTGTGCACACGGCACCGCCAAGGGCATGGAAGACTGCACCATGCCCTGTGCCCCCTGCGTCCCGGCCCTTAACACGCTTTTGCCGGCCACTGTGATCGTGGCCGCAGCCAGCCCGGCGGAGGTTACGCGGTTGAACTGGCAGCATGAAAAGGGCCGCACCCTGGCCTACCCGCCGCTGCTGACCCCGCCGCGCTTTCTCGGTTGATCCGATGAAAGCACAATCAACCAACCTTAAATTAATTCCTATCATGAAAAATTCACGCATTGTTCTCGCGGTCCTCGCCCTCATCGCCCTCGCGGCCACCGGTTATTCGGTGGCTGACAGCAAGGCGGCCAAGGCCGGACAGGACTGCTGCGCCGCGGGCGGATCCTGCTGCGACAACGGCGGATCGAGCTGCTGCAACTAAGCCGCCAGCCATCTGACTCCCGAGACCCGCACCCTGACCGGTGCGGGTCTTTTTTTGGGGGGAACCCCGGGCAAGCGCCCGTGGTCAATTCATGCATATGAATCACCGTTTGCTCCGCACCTTCATGCTCGCCGCCAGCCTCGGCTTTGCCGGCGGCTGCCAGACCGTCGAAAGCCGCATCAAGGAAAAACCCGAGGTTTTCGCCAACGCGGACCTGGCCACGCAGGAGAAAATCACCCAGGGCATCATCGAACTGGGCTTCACCGAGGACCAGGTCTATCTCGCCCTCGGCCAGCCCGACCAGAAACGCGAATCCCGGACTGAAAACGGCCGCCGGGTCACCTGGGCCTACAACACCTACTACGACCGCTATGACGGCACGAGTTTCGCCGGTTATCACCGCAGCGTCTACTACGACCCCTATCTCCGGGCCTACCGCATGTATTACCGCCCGGTTTTTGCCGACACCTACACCCACGAAAAGGAGGAGCGCATCCGCATCGTCTTTGAGGACGGCAGGGCCACCGTCATCGAACAGACCAAGGACTGACGCACCGCGGGCTATTTCCTCGCGAAGGGCGTGATGGTCTCACGCTTCAGCTCGCGCGTCATGAGCGCCATCAGCGCGTCGAGCGGCTTCTTGCCCTGATAAAGGATGGCATGGACCTCGCTCATGATCGGGGCGGCGATGCCTTTCTGCACGCACAGCTCGTGCAACGCCTGGGCGGTGCGGTACCCTTCGACGACGGTCCGCCGGCCGGCGAGCAGCTCGGCCACGGGGTGGCCGGCGCCGACCTTCTCGCCAAATTCGCGGTTGCGGCTCCACGCCCCGTGACAGGTGGCGACGAGGTCGCCGAAGCCGCTCAGGCCGTAGAACGTTTCCTTCTTCGCGCCGAGCGTCTCGCCCACGCGCACCATCTCGGTCAGCGCGCGCGTGATGAGCGAGGCCTTGGCATTGTCCCCGAGCTTGAGCCCGTCGCAGAAGCCGGCGGCGATGGCGTAGATGTTTTTCAGGCAGGCCCCGTATTCCGCACCCGCCAGGTCGTCGCTGGTATAGAGCCGCAGGGTCGAACCGCTCATGGCCGCCTGCACCTGGTCGACGAACGGCCCGGGTCTGGCCACGGCCAGCACCACGGCCGCCGGCAGGCCCTGGGCCACCTCCGCCGCGTTGGTCGGCCCGGTGAGTGTCGCCACATTGGCCCCGGGGAACGCCTGCGCCATGACCTCGCTGGGGCGGAGCTGCGTGCCGACCTCGAGACCCTTGACCAGGCTGATGAAAAGCTGCAGGTGGCCGGCCGCGGCCAGTTCGCCCTGGATCCGCTGGCACCAGTCGCGCAGGGCGTGGGACGGGCTGGCGATGAGCGCCACTTCCGCCTCGTGCAGGGCCGCATGGAGATCGGAGGTGACGGTCAGCGCCTCGGGCAGCTTGATGCCGGGCAGGTAGTCGCGGTTCTCGCGGGCCAGCTGCAAGGTGACCGCATGCTCGGGCCGGCGCGTGACCAGGGTGGCGTGCTGGTTGCGCCGGGCCAGATGGACCGCCGCCGCCGTGCCCCACGCGCCCGACCCGATGACCGCGAAATGGAGAGGACGCTGTTCAGGCATGGGGGAACCGTCAGGTTTGGAGAAAGCCGGGAATCTTTTCCCCGGCGATCATAGTCTCAAATTTCTCACGGGCGTTGACCAGCTCGAAGCGGCTGCCCGACACCAGCACCTCGGCCGGCAGCGACCGGGTGTTGTAGCGGCTGGCCATCGTGTAGCCGTAGGCGCCGGCGCTCAGGAACGCCACCAGCTCGCCCTCGCCCACCGACTGGAGGGTGCGGTCCTTGGCAAAGCAGTCGCCGGATTCACAGATCGGGCCGACGATGTCGGCCTTGAGCGCGGCGCGCGTGGTGTCGCGCACCAGGGGCACGATCTCGTGGTAGGCCTCATACATGGCGGGACGCACGAGGTCGTTCATGGCCGCATCGAGCACGAGGAAATTCTTGTTCGCGCCGCGCTTGAGGTGCTCGACGCGGGAGAGCAGCACGCCGGAGTTGCCGACGAGGAAGCGGCCGGGCTCGAGCAGGATCTTGAGGCCGAGCGGGGCCAGGAGCGGCTTGAGGGCCGCGCCGTACGCCTCGGGCGTCAGCGGCCGCTCGGCGACGGGCTTGTTGTCCCACCAGGACTGCGCGCCGCTGGCGAGGGCGTCCTGATAGATGATGCCGATGCCGCCGCCGACGCTGAAATAGGAGATGCCGTAGAGCTGCTTCAGCTCCGCGGCGAAGGGCACGACCTTCTCGACGGCCTCGATGAACGGCGCGGCGGAGGTGAGTTGCGAACCGATGTGCATCTGCACGCCCTTGAGCTCCAGGTGCGGGTACTTCGCCGCGGCCGCGTAGGCGGCGGCGGCGTGCTTGAGGGGGATGCCAAACTTGTTGTCGCTCTTCCCGGTCGTGATCTTGGCGTGCGTCTTGGCGTCAACGTCGGGGTTGATGCGGATGGCGATCGGCGCCTTGCGGCCGAGCTGGCCGGCCACGTGGTTGATGCGGGCGAGCTCGGGCTCGCTTTCCACATGGAAACCGAAAACTCCGGACTCCAGGGCGAGGCGGATCTCGGCCTCGGACTTGCCCACGCCGGCAAAGACGCTGCGGTGGGCGTTGCCGCCCGCGGCGAGGACGCGGCGCAGTTCGCCGCCGCTCACCAGATCGAAGGCCGCGCCGAGGTTCGCGAAGTGGCGCAGCACCGCGAGGTTGGAGTTCGCCTTCATCGCGTAGCAGATCTGCACGTCGAGACCCGCCAGGCTGGCGGCCAGCCGGCGGTAGTTGTCGGCAATGGTTTGCGCGCTGTAAACGTAGGTGGGGGTGCCGTGGAGCTGGGCGATGGCGGCGAGGTCAACCGACTCACAATGAAGCTTTTGCCCGGCGTAGTGAAAATGGTGCATTTGATGGGTAAAGGTAGCGTGAAAGGTGTCGAGATAGACATAATCGAATTGAACGGAAGCGCTATTTTCCAGAATCCTATCCCCCCATGCCTCTGCCCCTCCGCCGCCTGCTGAATTACCTGCCGATCCCCCACGGCGACCGCGGTGCGATCTATCTCAAGGCGTCGTGGCACAAACCAGCGCCCTTCAGCCAGTGGCCCACCCAGGCCCCCTTCCGGGCCCGGCCCGCGCTGCGGACCGATCATTTTGGGCGCGGTCTGCGCCGCCAGCGCTTCATCCGCGGCCTCGTGCGCTGGACGTTTACTTTTGCGTTTGCTTGGATCGTCCTGGAAAGCATCCGCGCGGTGACGTAATTCCGCCCGCCCGGCATTGACGCCGTTCCGGACCGCCCTTGCATCGGGGCATGTGTCCCCGTCCCACCCGGTAGCGCCATGGCGAACCTCGCAGAGCTGTATCCGTGGATTTCCGCCGGCGCCATCACCTGGGGGGTGCTGGACTGCTTTTTCGGCTACCGCATCTTCAAGGTCACGCTCGCGATCCTCGGCGGGCTGATCGGCCTGGCGGCCGGCCAGGCCGCCGCCGCGGGCCTGGGGTTCGGCCCGGTCGCGGAAATCGCCGCCCTGATCGTGGGTGCCCTGCTCGGCGCCGGGCTGGCCTTTCTGCTGTATATCGCCGCCGTCTTTGTCGCGGGCTTTGGTTTCGGTGCCACCCTGGGCATGTTGTTGCTCGCGAATTATCATCACATGGTGGCCCTGTTGACCGGCATCGTGCTGGGGATCATCGGCGGATTTCTCGCGGTGAAAGCGCAACGGATCCTGATCATCCTTTCCACGTCGCTGCTCGGTTCGTTCCGTGCCGTCCTGGCCCTCTCGTATTTCACCAGCCAGATCGACTGGCTTTTTTATTTCCGGCAGCCGGACCAGATGCCGGCCCTGATCGACAGCAATGCCTGGATGTTCCCCTCCATCCTCGTGCTGGCCGCGGTCGGGGTGGTCGCCCAGCTCGAGCTCGGCGGCGCCCAGGAGCCGAAGAAATCCAAACCGAAGGATGACTAGGGTCTTGCCGCGCCTCCCGCCATCCCCACCATTTTCCCCATGATGAAGAAACTGTCCCTCCTGCTCCTGGCCGTCCTGCTGGCCTGCGGCTTCAGTGCCTGCAGCAGCACCTCTGATATCATCGCCGGCGACCTCAAGGTTGCGCTGAGCCGGATTGAGCGGGCGGGTGACGGGACCATCCAGATGACCTGGCGCGTGGACAATCCCAATGTCGTCTCCTACCTGGTGTCAAAAGGCACCCACAAGATCCTGCTCAACGGCACGCTTGTCGGCAACATTGTCCAGGACACCCCCCTCGGCGTGCCGTCGCATGCCCAGCTGGAACGCACCACCACCTTCGTTCCGGTCAACCCGGCCGCGGTCGCGGTCATCGACCAGGCGGTGGCGCAAGGCTCGGCGGCTTACCATGTGGACTCCACCATGGTCCTCCTGATTATCGACGACAAGTTCGAGAAGATCCACGTCACCTACTCGGGCACGGTGCCCGTGGTCGCCAAATAAAACGGCCCCGGACAGACCGGGGCCGTTTGGTTGGAGGTTGAGTGGGGAGGTTATGCTCAGGCCGCCAGGCGGCGGATGCTGGGCACGGCCACACGGGACTGGATGGGCGACGGGAGGCGGATCGGACGGGCCACCAGCAGGGGACGCGGCTCGCGGCTGTATTGGTTCATGGTCCAGGCCACGAGTCCGACGGTGAAGAGGATGGCCATAAAGTCGGCGGCGTCGAAGGGACGGCCGCTCGCCAGGGACGCGAAGCCCAGGAGGGTCGCGGCGAGAAGGGAGATGAGGGAGGTTTTCATGGGAGAGTTACTTGTTTCCCTGAAAACCCACCGGCGGCCGAAAAGTTGCAGACTTTCGCAAAGCGCTGCGCCCGAGTCCAAAAACCGACGGGTAATCGCCCCGCTTCGACCCGGCTTTCCCCTCTGTCTGGCCGGCCTATCCGCCCCCGCTCGCCGCAGCGCCGGAGGTGGGCTTGAATTTCGCCCGGAAGAGCGCACCGAGATAATCGCGGTTCATGCGGGCGATGAAATCGTGCGTGATCGTCTTGGGGCACACCGCGCTGCACTCGTACTGGTTGGTGCAGTTGCCGAAGCCGGCGGCATCCATCGTCTGCACCATCGCGAGCACGCGCTTGTCGCGCTCGGGCTGGCCCTGCGGCATGAGGCCGAGGTGCGAGACCTTGGCGGCGACGAAAAGCATCGCGCTGGCGTTCTTGCACGCCGCGACGCACGCCCCGCAGCCGATGCAGGTCGCCGCGTCCATCGCCAGATCGGCGTCCTCCTTCGGGACCGGAATCGAGTTGGCGTCGGGAGCCGCGCCGGTGCGGACGGAGATGAAGCCGCCGGCCTGCTGGATCTTGTCGAACGCGCTGCGATCGGTGACGAGATCCCGGACGAGCGGAAACGCGCGCGCGCGGAAGGGCTCGACGACGATGACATCGCCGTCGGCGAAGCTGCGCATGTAGAGCTGGCAGGTGGCGATGCCCTTGCCCGGGCCGTGCGGCTTGCCGTTGATCGTGCAGGAGCAGGTGCCGCAGATGCCCTCGCGGCAGTCGTGGGCAAAGGCGATCGGTTCCCCGCCCTCCTTGGTGATCCCGTCGTTCACGACGTCGAGCAGCTCGAGGAACGACATGTCGGGATTCACTTCCTTCGCCGGATAATCCACAAACTTGCCGGGCTGGGCCGGGCCGGCCTGGCGCCAGACCCGCAGCGTGACGGAAAAGGATTTCTTGGCAGTGGGAGCGACCATGGCGGAGGGGATTTACGATTTCAGAATTACGAATTACGACACGCGGACCGTACGGGTGGTTTTGATCGCTGCGACGAAAATGGAGAGCAGTTCGTCACCTTCGTGCATGAGTGCATCAAGACGGCGGACCGGCAGCAATCCGGCCTCAATCAGCAGTTCCATCCAATAGATGGACTCGTCGCATTCCTCTTCGACGATCTTGAGCTTATTCACGAAATCGGCGGTGGATTTCGCCCGGCACGCCGCACGATAGTTCGCCCCAACCGAAGTGCCGGCCCGGAGCAACTGCCGGCCGAGCGTGGTTGAGACATCATCGCGTGGCAGGGCCTGCACCGCCTTGATGACCCGGAGGGCATACGTTTTGGTCCGCTTGAGCAGCTCGAGCTTGTTCATGGTGGTGGCGGTCCGTTAATCGTAATTCGTAAATCGTCCTTCGTAAATCAGCGCAGTTACTTGTAACTGCGCACGCTCATCTTGGTGAACTCGTACTTGAGCGGCTCGATGTTGCGGAGGGGCGTCTTGCCCTCGCCCTGGTACTCCCAGGCGGCCACGTGGGCAAAGTTGTCATCGTCGCGCTTGCACTCGCCGTCGGGGTGCTGGTGTTCCTCGCGGAAATGGCCGCCGCAGCTCTCCTCGCGCGTGAGGGCATCACGGCAGAGGAGTTCGCCGAGCTCGATGAAATCGGCCACGCGGCCGGCCTGCTCGAGCGACTGGTTGAGCGTGTCGCCGGAACCCGGGACCCGGACGCTGGCGTGGAATTCCTCGCGGAGCGCGGGGATCTTCTGGAGCGCGGTCTCGAGGCCCTGCTTGGTGCGGGCCATGCCGCAGTATTCCCACATGAACTTGCCTAGGCGCTTGTGGAAATGGCTGACGGGCTCCTTGCCGTTATTGGCGAGGAAGCGCTTGGTCATCGAGGTGACGTTCTCCTCGGCCTGCTTGAACTCGGCGCGGTCCGCGGCCGGGCGCGAGCCGGGTTTCTGCTGCGCGAGGTAGTCGCCGATCGTGTAGGGAATGACGAAGTAGCCGTCGGCCAGGCCCTGCATCAGGGCGGAGGCGCCGAGCCGGTTGGCGCCGTGGTCGGAGAAGTTGGCCTCGCCGAGCACGAAGAGGCCCGGGATGTTGGACATCAGGTTGTAGTCCACCCAGAGGCCGCCCATCGTGTAGTGGACGGCCGGATAGATGCGCATCGGCGTCTGGTAGGCGCTCTCCGCGGTGATCTCGTGGTAGATGTCGAACAGGTTGCCGTAGCGCTCGCGCACGCCGGCCTCGCCGAGGCGCTTGATCGCGTCGGAGAAATCAAGGTAGACGCCGAGGCCGGACTCGCCGGCGCCGCGGCCCTCGTCGCACATGCGCTTGGCGGCGCGGGAGGCGACGTCGCGCGGGCAGAGGTTGCCGAAGCTCGGGTAGATGCGCTCGAGAAAGTAATCGCGGTCGGCCTCGGCGATGGCGGCGGGGTCCTTCTTTGCGTCCTCCTTCTTCTTTGGCACCCAGATGCGGCCGTCATTGCGCAACGACTCCGACATCAGCGTGAGCTTCGACTGGTAGTCGCCGCTGACGGGGATGCAGGTCGGGTGGATCTGGGTGTAGCAGGGATTGGCGAGACAGGCGCCGCGCTTGTAGGCGCGCCAGATGGCGGTGGCGTTGGACTGCCGGGCGTAGGTGGAGAGGTTGAAGACGTTGCCGTAGCCGCCGGTCGCGAGGATGACCGCATCGGCGCTGTGGCGGGTGATCGCGCCGCTGTTCAGGTCGCGCACGATGATGCCCTTGGCGTGGCCGTCGACGAGGACGAGGTCGAGCATCTCGGAGTTGGTGTGCAGCTCGACGGCGCCGGCCCCCACCATGCGCGAGAGCGCGGAGTAGGCGCCGAGCAGGAGCTGCTGGCCGGTCTGGCCGCGGGCGTAGAATGTGCGCGAGACTTGGGCGCCACCAAAGGAGCGATTCGCGAGCAGGCCGCCGTATTCACGAGCGAAGGGCACGCCCTGCGCGGCGCACTGGTCGATGATGTTGACCGAGACCTCGGCGAGCCGGTGGACGTTGGCCTCGCGGGCACGGTAGTCGCCGCCCTTCAGGGTGTCGTAGAAGAGCCGGTGGACGGAGTCGCCATCGTTCTGGTAATTCTTGGCGGCGTTGATGCCGCCCTGGGCGGCGATCGAATGGGCGCGGCGCGGGCTGTCGTGGAAGACGAAATTCTTCACCTTGTAGCCCAGCTCGGCGAGGGTGGCGGCCGCCGAGGAGCCGGCGAGGCCGGCGCCCACCACGATGATCTCGTATTTCCGCTTGTTGGCCGGGTTGACGAGCTTGATCCCGGTCTTGTGGGTCTGCCACTTGGCGGCGAGCGGCCCGGGGGGAATCTTGGAGTCGAGGGTGGCCATGGCGGTAAGGGTCAGGCGTGGAGCTTCACGATGCCGCCCAGCACGGCGACCGGGATGGCCGCATTGAGGAGGAAATAGGCCCAGCAATAGATGAGGGTGAAACGCTCCAGGCCGCGGGTCCATTGCTCGTTCTTGAGGCCGAGGGTCTGGAGCATGCTGCCGATGCCATGGGCGAGGTGGTAGCTGAGCAGGCCGACGGCGATGATGTAGAAGACGGAGACCGCCACGTTGCTGAACCCCTGCACCATCATGGTGTGGATGTCGCGGACCTTGGTGAAGCCGTCGGCGAGCGTGTAGGTGTGCTCACTCCACTGCGGGTGGCCGGCGCGGACGGTGTAATGGGCGAGGTGGAAAAGGATGAAGGCCAGCACCACGATCCCGGTGCGGGCCATGATGCGCGAGGCGAGCGTCGCGCGGTTGACGTGCGAGACCCCGTAGTCCTGGGGGCGGGCGGCGCGATTCTCCAGCGTGAGCTGGATGGCGAGCCAGATGTGGATCAGCACGCAGGCGAGGAGGAACAGCCGGATAAGCCATAGCCCGGCGCCGAGGGACTCGAGCAGGTGGCCGTAGGCGTTGATCTTTTCCGGCGGGAGGAAAATCTGCAGGTTGCCGAGCAGGTGGCCGGTCACGAACCCGAAGAGCACCAGCCCGGTCGCAGCCATGAGAAACTTTCTGCCCACGGAGGAGCTGAAGAGCGAGCCGAGTAGATTCATCGTGCGGATCGGGGGGAATTTGCCGGGGTTGGGCGGGATGTCGAAGCAGAAGAAACCGCGACCCGGGCAGGTTGGCAAGGCACCGGAAAGTGCCCGGCCGGCTTATTAGTCGACCTAACCAGCATCTGAAGATCAGACCGGAACGGGGAGTGCATTGATCAGCGCCAGTTCGATCTCGGGCGCTGGCGTCGATCTGCACTGCAAGCGGCGGGTTGAACGCGTGCGCGGGTTCAGCGGCTTGAGCCTGGGCAGATGCGCGACCTGTTCACGAAATCCGGCGAATCCACCCTAGCCTGCGTACGCCCCGGGCCAGGTGACGATACGCCGCACTGGTTCGGTCCGGTTTCTGCAAACAGTACGTTGGAGCCCTATCTACCGGTTTTGCCAAGCTGTCTGGTCCGGCCTTGGCGGGGGCTTCCCGTTTACCCGAAGCCGGCATGGATCTGCCACCTCAGGGCCTGAGCCAAACCGCGCCAGAGGGGGCTAAAATAGCAGGATTCTAGCGTACAAATCGCTCCACTAAGCAGTAAGCGCTCCGATTAGTTCTCTTTGGCGGGATAGGGTCTGCCATAAATCATTTCCTCCTGCCTAATAGACACACAAATATATTATAATTAACAAATAACAAAAATATACTATCAGATTATTTTCTAATAAATTGAATACCTTATGTTTATATAACAATTCCATGATATATCCGAGGCAGACTATTACTTCTTGTTAATAACCATATATTTATAATTCTCTTATTAGCCCCATAATCACCCCTATAATATATAGGTATATACCCCCATTCCAGTTGACGCTCCGGCCGCCCTGCTGCCCTACTAAAGGCTCTCAAATCCAACCCATGCCCAGGCATCTCCCATTCTCCCCATCGTATCGGCTGCGCTTGCCTGCCGTGGTGGTGCTATGCGGGTGCGTCCTGTTCCAGCTCCTGTCGACAGTCCATGCCCAGACAGCGATCACTTCCTGGATCCTGAGCAATAGCGATCTGGTGGGCGACACCACCTCTTACACCTCACCAGGGCCAATCACTTTCCAGAATCAGACCAATGCCGTGACCGGCCTCACCTATGGAGGCATCAACGGCTGGCTCGACCCCTCGGTAGCCAACGCGGCCTATGTCCGCCGGAGCAGCGTCACCGGGGCCGGGGCCAATAATGCGAACGTCTGGGAGGTCCAGGGCACCTCCTCCACGAACCTGCTGGGGCGTGATACCAGCACGATGACCATGAGCAGCGTGCTGCTGAACAACAACGCCCTGATGGGCGTGAATGACCTGTTTACCAACGCCGGTGGAACGCCGTCCCCGGCCAACAACAACATCGAACGCATCGATTATTTCTGGAATGGCGGCTTCAAGGCCGTGTCCGCGGAAGGGTTCGCCGTTTTCGAGCGCGGCTCGGCCGGCGCCCACGACGGCTTCAAGGTCGCTGCCATCACCGGCTGGGACTTCATCAACAACAAGCCCCTCACCTACTCGGGCAACATCGTGACCGTGACCAGTGCGTCCTATGGCGCCAACAATCTCGATTGGGATCCGACCACCGCCGGCGTCCAGCAGACCTTCGCCAATTATGATATCCTGCGGTTCAACAACACCGGCGACTCCCTCACGCCGCTCAACCTGATCAACACCGGCAACAACCAGGGCGTGGCGGGCGTGTTCATTTCCTTTGCCGACCTGGGCATCGCCGCCGGCACCACGGTCTACGGCTACTCCATCATCGCCCCGGATTTGAACCCCAGCGCCACCGTGGCCAACCTCGCGGACTGGGACAACGCCACCTATTATTACCAGAACACCCCCGATTCCACGGGCAGCATTGACATCATGGCGTTTGGCGGCCGGCGCGTCGTGCCGGAGCCGTCCACCTACGGCGCCATCTTCCTTACGCTCACCAGCAGCGCCCTCGGGTTCCGCCGCTGGCGGCGGAACCAGCGCCGCGCTTAACGCGCCAGCGGCTTCAGCAGGGCGAATTTGCCGCTCGCCGCCGGCTGGATGAACTTCCGGCGGAACAACGCGACCCGCACCCCGGCGCCGAGCGCGCCCGCGAGGAGCTCGGACAAATTCTCCGGCGCCACTCCATCGGCGACATACTGGAATTCCCAGCGCTGCTCCGATACCTGCACCAGGCTCCAGTGCCAGCAGGCGAACCCCGCCGGCAGCACCGCGTCCACCTCGAACGCCGACACGATCGCGCCGTCGGGACGGAAATGCAGGTCCTTTTCCCGGCCCAGGATCCGGTAACCGGCCGGCGTGCGCCGCACCATGTCGCCCGTGTGATAACGCAGCAGCGGCATCGCCTCGCGGTCCCGCGTGGTGACATTGATCTGGAAGACTTCCGCCTCCCCTTCGCGCCACGGCGTGAGCTCGATGAAGGCATTCCCCTCCACCACCCGGAGGTTGTCCGCGAAGGCATCGCCCACGAAAAGGTAACCCGCCTCGGTCGAACCGTAGAGATCCACCTGCGCGGCGCCGGGGAAGGCCTCGTCGATCCGCCGGCTGTGCTGCCGGCTGGCCTTGCCGTACGTCAGGATGACCGTCTCCACGCTTGCCACCGCCACGCGGCGCTTCTTCAGGGCGCGGGCCAGCAGGGAAAGATACACCGGCTCGCCCTCGATCACCTGCGGCTGTACCGCCTGCAGTTCCAGCGCGATGCGGTCCCACTCCGCCTCGGGAAAGGCAAAGGGATCGCTCGAAAGATTCAGGTAGACCGTGCCGTCAAAATAACGGTGGGGAAAAGGATGATCCTCGTAGGGGCAAAGGTTGCTCGAGCAACCCACGGGGGCCAGGACGCACTTGCGGTAGGGCCGGTCGACATACTTCGCCAGCCGCGGATGCGCCAGGTAAGCACGCCGCGTCTGCGCATTCCACCACCCGTCCTCCATCACCACGGTCATCGGCCCGCTCGTCGTGCCCGAGGTGTGCTCGTACTCGTACTGCTTCAGCGCGAATCCGCGCTCGATCTCCGTGTAGTCGGCGAAGAACGCCGTGTGGCCGTGCTGCACGATCTCCTGTTTGTTGAGGACCGGGATCTCCCGGTAGCAGGACCATTGCAAGGGCTCCGCGTGCAGCGGAAAGCGCCGGGTGTAGAGCGGACTGCGCCGGTAGATGGCGCGGATTTCCTGCTCCAGCGCAGCCGGCAAGCCCGCGCCCCGCCCCGCCCCGAGGCTTTCAGGGGCATTGGCAAAAAGGGCGGCGGCAGCGGGAGTTTCCATCAGGTCGGGGGAGTTAAGCCTTGGCCGGGGTGAAGTCAAACGGCGCGGGCTTTCAGTTTTTCCCAGTGGGGCGCGAAAAGCAGCAGGGCGTTCAGCACCATGGCGTGCGTGATGCCGCCGCTGCCCGCGAGCGCATAGACTTCCCCGACCGGCTTCGTCGTGATTTCGAATTCCTCGTCGGGGTCCCATTCGAGGTCCGCCACCGGCCGTGCATTCTCGACGAACACCAGGTGGCAGCGGTTGCTCTGCATCGCCGGGTTGGGATGCACCGTCCCGAGCAGCCGCGCCACCGTGCCGACAAAGCCCGATTCCTCGCGCAATTCCCGCACGCCGGCCGCCACCGGGTCCTCGCCGGCGTCGATCACGCCGCCCGGGATCTCGAGGGAAAAATCATTCGTGCCGTAGCGGAATTGCCGGACCAGCACGAGGTGGCGGTCGGGCGTCAGCGCGATCACGTTCACCCAGTCCGGGGCGTTGATGACAAAAAAATCCTGCGGCTGGTCGCGGTCCGGATGCTGGTAGATCGCGCGCACCACGTCGAAGATCCGCGTGGTCGCGTGCGGCTCGCTGCGCAGGCGCTGCCAGCGCTGGGGCGGCTTGGGGTGCTTGGGCATGGCGAAAAAAAATGCCTCCGCGACCCGAGGTCTGGAGGCATGGAAGGGATTGTTGCCGGAACTTACTTCTTCGGGATGCGGATCTTCTGGCCGACCTTCAGCTTGGCCGGATCCAGGCCGGGGTTCTCCGCCTCGATGGCGTCGAGCTTGGTGCCGAACTTGCGCGCGACCTTCGCGAGCGTGTCACCGGGGGCGATGGAGTAAGTGCCGTCAGCGTTGAGTACCCCGGTCACGGGGCCGGCGCCCGCCTTGGCGGCAACCGGCTTGGCCTTCTGGGCCTCCTCGATCTTCGCAATCTTGCCGTTGATGACGCCGAGCTGCTCGCCGTATTGGTTAAAGGCATTCTGCACGCCCTCCCGCAGGGCCTTCAGGTCGGTCTCGGTCTTGGCGGTCGCGGCCCGCACCTCGCCCTCGACACTGGCGATGCGCGGGATTTCCGCATCATGCGCCGCCACGGTCTTTTGGAGCGTGGAAAGTTTGACGAGAGCCACGATCGCGAGGATCAGGCCGAGAGCCCCTGCGATCACACCCACAAGCGGGAGAACGCTGCCGGAGCTGTTGCTGTCACGGGAAAGAGTATCCATTTTTTAAGAGGTTGAGGAGGAGTGTTTAGGGGGGGCATTTCGGTGAGGCAAGAAGCATTTTTTGGCTTTCTTCATCCGGGCCGCAGCCACCGATCGCGCGGAGTCCCATGGAGTAAGACCATGACACGCCGCCGGCCGTTTCGGCGGAATCGGACGGTATAGTTCGACAGCAACATTGACACGCCAGCGCCACCCTTCCCTGTTATGCGCACTCATCGGGGTGTAGCCCGCCACAGGCGGGCAAGCTTAGTTTTACCCGCCTGCGGCGGGCTGGTAGTTTCTACGAGGTTAATTGGAGTGAAATCAGACGCCATCACGCTCTATGTTTTGCGCGGATTGAGGAACCGCAAACGCTACGTTGGTATTACGAATGATCTGCCGCGAAGGCTGCGCGAGCACCGCCAAATGACCAGCAAGGGAAGTCAGGCCATAGGCGAGTTTGAGCTCGTTCTTACCGAGGAATATCCAACTTATTTGACCGCGAGGGAACGGGAGAAATTCTTGAAGTCCGGACAGGGCCGACAATGGCTCGATCTGACCATGGGAAAGTAAACCGATGAGAATATTGACAGTGCAGGGACTGCCGAGTCCCATGCCAGCCGGTTAACGGGGTGTAGCTTAGTCTGGTAGAGCGCCTGGTTTGGGACCAGGAGGTCGCAGGTTCGAATCCTGCCACCCCGACCATTTGCTTCCCTCTGTGGAGTGGACGTTAACGGCTTCGACGAGCTGTAAGACCAGTTGCCTAATTGTGATGTTTCCGGGGGTTTCGAGTGTGCGTATTAGTGTGCTATCCCCTGCCCCGCCCAGCCACGGCAGTTTTCGCCAGTCGTGAAGCTGAACGCCGGCCATAACTTCCTGCACCGGCAGACGCCGATTGCACACGAAGTGGCAGTGCAGATAGCCGGATTTGAATGGCTCAAAAACGCGAATGGCCATGAACCCCTCGCCCCATGTCTCGTGCTGCTTCGAATTGCCGCCCATCCGGTATCGCCACCTTTTCGTGAAGCGATCAACGGACCTCGCGAAGCGCCTGTCCGATTGCGGCCACGCTGGCGTGAGCGTCCAGAAGTAGCACCGCCGCGCTGATTCGAAAATCATCTTCATCGACATCAGGAACGCGATCTCGGCCTTTCGATGCGGGCGTGTGAGCGTGAGGTAGTTTTCCCCCTTGGGTGAGTTGTTTAATAGAGAACAAGGATAGGCTTCGCCTCGCGGCGTGCGCTCGGCGCTGGCGCGTCCGACCGCACCACCGCACTGGCAGGATTGCCCCCCTTGGGAACAGTTTTGGGAACAGTGCATATGTACGTTTGGTTAAAACGTTCATCGCACGTGCTTTCTGATCAGGGGCAAGAAGTTCGAATCCTATCGCCCCGACCATTTTCGGCTGCGGCAACAAAAAGCCCCGCGGCGGTGAGGCACGCGGGGCTATCAAAATTAACGGGCAGATCGTCCGCTTACTTTTTGGCGACGAAGATATACTTCGCGAACTGCGACTTGTGGTTCGACGCCGAGTTGCGGTGGATGACGTTGCTCTTGACGGCCTTGTCGAGGGCCGAGCTGTAGGCGATGGCGGCGGCGCGGGTCTTCTCCGCATCGGTGCCGGCAGCGGCCAGCTTGACGGCCTTGCTGAGGGACTTCAGGCGGGTCTTGACGGCTTGGTTGCGCGACGCGTTGCGGAACGATTTGCGGGCGGCTTTGATTGCGGACTTGGTATTGGCCATGGCGGGATGAATTTAAGGAAGGGTGAAAGACCCAAAAACCGGGGGGTGAGTCAAGCGCTTTCTCCCTGAGGTGGTGGATCGCGTAAAATGGAGCGGGGCGCGCCGCTTGTCGCAGCGCGCCCCGCGTATGAACTAGTTCCGAAGCCGAAAAGCCGAATTCTGTACGGCGCTTGCGCGCCGGGATCTTCATTTCTCTCAACATCCGCCGAAGCGGACCTGTCCCGCCATGGGCCGCTTGCGCGAAACCTGGCGGGATGCGACTAACCCGGGACTGTCCGACGGGCCGCCGAGTCCCCTATTTAGTCTTGCACCGGATTGGGTTTTTCGAGCCGCCGTCGTTACCTTCGGCGCGGTGGGCTCTTACCCCACCTTTTCACCCTTACCCGGCGGTTGCCCGCCGGGCGGTCTGTTCTCTGTGACACTATCCGTCGCGGCGCCTTGACGCGCCACGCCCCCGCTTTCGTGGGGAATCCTGCCCTGTGGTGTCCGGACTTTCCTCTCCGTATTCAATGAACCCGGAGCGAAGATCTGGCTCCGAAACTAGGATTGCCAGTAAACCACCCGGCCACACTGGTCGCAAGTGGCAATTTCCGACCCCGTTTTGGCCATGACCTCGATGTGCGTGGGCACCTTCAGGTGGCAGCCGCCGCATTTCCCGCCGTTGACCGTCACGCAGACCGGGTGGCCCGGCTTGATGGCGATCCGGTCGTAAATCCTCAGCTGCGGCTCCGGCACTTCCGGCCTCGCCGTGGCCACCGCCTTCTGCGCGGCCTTCAATTCGGCCTGCAATTGCCCCTCGCGCTCGCGCAGCGTGCGGATGCGGGCCTCGTGGCCGGAAATGTTTTTCTTCAGTTCCGCCTCGGCGGCGGCAAAGCGTTTCTTGGCCTCGTCGATCGTGATCATCACGCCGATCTCCTGTTCCTCAAGCGTGCCGATGCCGGCCTGCGTCGTCTCGATCTCGTGTGTCAGCGCCTGGTATTCGTCGTTTTTCCGCACCTGCACCTGCTGGGTCCGGTATTTGGCGACCTTCTCCTCGGCCGTCTTGATTTCGATCTCGAGCAGCTTCTTTTTCGACTCCAACCCATGCCACTCCGCCTTGGCGGTCTCGATGGCGGCCTTCTCAGCGGCAATCCTGGTCTCCACGGCGGCGACCTCGCGCGGCACGCTCTTCAATTGCTGCTCCAACGTGAGTCGTTTGCTGTCGCGTTCCTGGAGCACGAGCAGTTTTTCGATACTGAAAGCAGCCATAGGCGGGCACTCTGCGAGACGCGCCCCACCACGGTCAATGCATCCTTGCACGCGGGACATTTTTTGCGTCGAAAAACCGCCCGAAAACCACCGTCCGCCCGGCATTTCCCAGTGATGCAATCGATGGTATTTTGAGCCAGTTATTACCTTCTGAAGGATAACTACTAACAACGGTCTTTCCGGACGAAAAAATACCCGGTTTTTCGCGGAGAAATAAGTTGTCCAACGCAGCGAAGTCCGAGAGATTTTTGACCTTACTTTTCGATCCGAATGTCCGACCAAAACGCAGCCCCCTCTGACGCAAAAACCAACGCCGGCGCCGACTCTTACGACGCCAACAAACTCGGGCAGCTGAAGGGACTGGAGGCCGTGCGCAAGAAGCCCGGCATGTACATCGGCGGCACCGACGAGCGCGCCTTGCACCACTGCGTTTCCGAGGTCCTGGACAACTCCGTCGACGAACATCTCGCCGGCCATTGCAACAAGATCGAGGTCGCGATCCACGTCGACGGCTCGATCAGCATTCGCGACGACGGCCGCGGCATTCCGGTCGACATCAACAAGGACAGCGGCCTGCCCGGCGTTGAACTCGTGCTCACCACACTGCACTCCGGCGGCAAGTACGGCCAGGGCGGCTACAAGTTTTCCGGCGGCACGCACGGCGTCGGCGCCAAGTGCGTCAACGCCGTCTCCGAGTGGTTCGAGGTCGAGGTTTCCCGTGGTGGCCAGATCCACCACATGACCTTCGAGCGCGGCAAGACCACCAAGAAACTCGAGGTCATCGGCAAGGCCACCGGCACCGGCACGCTCATCAGCTTCAAGCCCGACGCCGAGATCTTCCGCGAGACCACCGTCTTCGTCGCCGACCGCATCTCCCAGCGCCTGCGCGAACTGGCCTTCCTCAATTCCGGCCTGAAGATCATCTTCACCGACGAACGCCCCGCCACGCCGAAGCCCGAGACCTTCTTCTACAAGGACGGCGTCGTCGAGTTCGTGAAGCAGATCAACACGGGCAAGACCCCCCTGCACCCGACCCCGGTCCGCATCGCGAAAGAGCTCAAGACCACCCTCGACGACAAGCCGATGGAGATTCACGCCGAGATCGTCCTCCAGTATAACGACACCTACAACGACCTCGTCCTCTGCTACACCAACACGATCCACAACCCGGACGGCGGCACGCACCTCTCCGGCTTCCGCAGCGCCCTCACCCGCGCGATCAACCAGTTCTCCAAGGCCAACAACCTCCTCAAGGAAAAGGATCCTCAGATCACCGGCGATGACGTCCGCGAGGGCCTCGCCGCCGTCATCTCGATCAAGCACAGCGACCCGAAGTTCGAGTCGCAGACCAAGGTCAAGCTCCTCTCCCCCGAGGTCGAGAGCATCGTCGGCTCCCTCGCCTACGAGGGCCTGATGTTCTACTTCGAGAGCAACACCGGCGTGGCCAAGCGCATTGTCGAGAAGGCCCTCACCGCCGCCCGCGCCCGCGAGGCCGCGCGCAAGGCCCGCGAGACCATCCGCAAGGGCGCCCTCTCCGGCGGCGGCCTGCCCGGCAAACTCGCCGACTGCTCCGAGAAGGATCCCGCGGTCTGCGAGCTCTACATCGTCGAGGGCGACTCCGCCGGCGGCTCCGCCAAGCAGGGCCGCGACCGCCGCTACCAGGCCATCCTCCCCCTCCGCGGCAAGCTCATCAACTCCGAGAAAGCCCAGCTCGACAAGGTCCTCAACAACGAGGAAATCCGCACCCTCATCACCGCCATCGGCACCGGCATCGGCAGCGGTGAGGACGACTCGTCCTTCAAAATCGACAAGACCCGCTACCACAAGATCATCATCATGACGGACGCCGACGTCGACGGCTCCCACATCCGCACGCTCCTCCTCACCTTCCTCTACCGCCAGATGAAGGGCGTCATCGACCACGGTTACGTCTACATCGCCCAGCCGCCCCTCTACAAAATCAAGCGCAAGAAGCGCGAGCAGTACGTCGACAACGACGAGCAGCTCAACCGCATCCTCCTCGAGCTCGGCGCCGAGGACATCCTCGTCGCCCCGGCCGGCGCCGGCCAGCCCCCGCTCGCCCCCGCCGCGCTCGATCAGATCGTCGAGATGCTCGCCGCCCTCGAGAAACTCGGCCACGGCATCACCCGCCACGGCGCCTCGCTCGCCGAATACCTCGACCAGCAGGACCCGGCCACGCACGAGCTCCCGCGCTACATCGCCCGCATCCGCGAGGGCAACAAGGAATCCCACCAGTTCCTCACCGACGACAAGGCCCGCGCCGCCTTCGCCGCGCAGCACGCCGACGTCGTCCCCGCCACCCCCGGCGGCTCCACGGCCCCCGTCGCCGCGCGCCGCGTCACCCTGCACGAGATCTTCGAAGCCAGCGAGGTCACCAAGCTCCTCAAGGCGCTCGAGAAGGCCGGCCTCGCCGCCACCGCCTTCGCCCCGTCGGCCAAGCCCCGCTACACCTTCACGGAAAACGCCGGCACCAAGAACGAGACGAAGACCGACCTCTTCTCCCCGCTCGACATCATCACGCAGATCCGCGCCAACGGCCGCAAGGGCCTCTCCATCCAGCGCTACAAGGGCCTCGGCGAAATGAACCCGAAACAGCTCTACGAGACGACGATGGACCCCGACCACCGCCGCCTGCTCAAGGTGAACATCAGCGACGCCGCCAAGGCCGACGCCCTCTTCACCCTCCTCATGGGCGACGAGGTCCCGCCCCGCCGCCAGTTCATCGAGGACAACGCGCTCAACGTGCAGTACCTGGACGTCTGAGCCGCGTCCGCCCGCCCTGTCCCTTTAAGTCCCCGCCTTACGCCTTTTCTCAGTGTATACCGCTAACGAAAAACTCTCCTCGGCCAACATCACCGACATCATGCAGACGGCCTACATCGATTATTCGATGTCGGTCATCATCTCGCGCGCCCTGCCCGATGCCCGCGACGGCCTGAAGCCCGTCCAGCGCCGCATCCTCTACGCCATGCTGCGCGAAGGGCTCGTCCACAACCGCGCCTTCGACAAGTGCGCCGGCGTCGTCGGCGAGGTGCTCAAGAACTACCACCCGCACGGCGACTCCTCGGTCTACGACACGCTCGTCCGCCTCGCCCAGAACTGGGTCATGCGCTACCAGCTCATCGACCCGCAGGGCAACTTCGGCTCCGTCGACGGCGACCCGCCGGCCGCCTACCGCTATACCGAGGCCCGCCTGAAGGACATCGCCGAGGAACTCCTCAAGGACATCGAGGAGGACACTGTCGACTTCGCGCCCAACTACAAGGAGTCGACCACCGAGCCGACCGTCCTGCCCTCCGCCCTGCCGAACCTCCTGATGAACGGCTCGACCGGCATCGCCGTCGGCATGACGACCAACATCCCGCCACACAACCTCTCCGAGATCATCGCCGCGGCCTGCGCCATCATCGACCGGCCCACCATCTCGGTCGACGAGCTCGTCACCTACATCCCCGGCCCCGACTTCCCCACCGGCGGCGTCATCAACGGCCGCGCCGGCATCCGCTCCTACCTCACCACCGGCCGCGGCATCGTCCGCACCCGCGGCAAGGCCCACACCGAGGAGCTCAAGGGCGGCGGCGAGCAGATCGTCATCACCGAGATCCCCTACAACGTGAACCGCGCCACCCTCGTGCTCCGCATCGCCGAGCTCGTGCGCGAGAAGGAGATCGACGGCATCCGCGACCTGCGCGACGAATCCGACGAGAACACGCGCATCGTCATCGAGCTCAAGCGCGGCGAGCAGTCGCAGGTCGTCATCAACCAGCTCTACCAGAAGACCGCCCTCGAGTCCTCCTTCGGCGTCATCCTGCTGGCCCTCGACAAGAAGCGGCCGAAGCAGATGAACATCAAGGAACTCCTCGAGTGCTACATCGACCACCGCCGCGATGTGGTCACGCGTCGCACCCAGTTCCGCCTCGCCCAGGCCAAGGCCCGCGCCCACATCCTCGAGGGCTACATCATCGCCCTCGATAACCTGGACGACTTCGTGAAGATCATCCGCGCCTCGTCCAACCGCGACGACGCCAAGGTGAAGCTGATGGCGAAGTACCCGCTCTCCGAGAGCCAGACCAACGCCATCCTCGAGCTCCGCCTCTACCAGCTCACCGGCCTGGAGCGCGGCAAGATCGAGGCCGAGTACATCGAGCTCATGAAGCTCATCGAGGAGCTCCAGGGCATCCTCGACTCCGAGACCAAGCTCCTCGCGCTGATCAAGAAGGAGCTGCTCGAGCTGAAGGACAAGTACGCCTCGCCCCGCCGCACCGAAATCATCGACGCCGAGGGCGACCTCCGCATGGAGGACGTCATCCCCAACGAGGGCGCCGTCATCACCGTCTCCCACCTCGGCTTCATCAAGCGCACCCCCGTCGCCGACTACCGCGCCCAGAAGCGCGGCGGCAAGGGTGTCATCGGCGCCGAGACCTACGAGGACGATTTCGTCGAGAACCTCTTCACCGCGTCGACGCACGACTACGTGCTGTTCCTGACCAGCACCGGCCAGTGCCTCGCCAAGAAGATCTACGACATCCCCGAGGGCACCCGCACCGCCAAGGGCAAGTCCGTCGCCTCCTTCCTGCGCCTCAGCACCGGCGAGAAACTCGCCTCCATGCTCTGCGTGAAGGAATTCTCCCCCGAACACTTCGTCGTCATGGTCACCCGTGGCGGCGCCATCAAGAAGACCGCGCTCGCCGAATACGAGGGTGCCACCCGCGAGGGCGGCATCCGCGGCATGAAGCTCGACGAGGGCGACGCCATTGTCGGCTGCGTGCTGACCAACGGGGCCAACGAGCTCATCCTCGTCTCCCATCAGGGCCAGGCCGTGCGCTTCTTCGAGGGCGCGGACGACTCCGCTGAATCCGCCGATCCCACCGGCGCCGCCGCTGCGCCCGCCGAGGGCGAGGCCGAGGCGGCCGGCCCGAAGGAGGGCCTGCGCGCCCAGGGCCGCTTCACCGGCGGCGTCACCGGCATGCGCTTCAAGAAGAAGGGCGACTACGTCCAGGCTCTTGAGGTCTGCGACCCGCAGGCCCGCCTGCTCGTCGCACGCGAGGACGGCATCGGCAAGCGCACGGCGTTCGAGGACTACCGCCTCATCCGCCGCGGCGGCACCGGCGTCATCGCCATCGACTTGCCCGAGGACGGTTCCGTCAGCGTCGCCGGCGCGCTCAGCGTCCGCGACACCGATGAGGTCATGCTCCTCACCGCCAAGGGCCAGAGCGTCCGCACCCGGGTCAAGGAGATCCGTGAGACCGGCCGCGGTGCCAAGGGCGTCCGCCTCGTCAACCTGGAGGAAGGCGACAAGCTGCTCGCCATCGCCAAGGTCGTCGAGTCCGACGTCCCCGAGGGCGGCGGCAGCAACCCGCCCATCCCGCTGCCGGTATGAGGTAGGGGCCGTTGCCCCCAACGGCCCGGGCGCTTGAGGGCAAGCGCCCCTACCAAATTCCCAAGGCGCGCCATATGGCGCGCCTTTTGTTTCCGCACGGTAGTCAAGCATGCTTGACATGACAAGTATGCTTTACATGCTTCGCCACAGCCATCCTCCCATGCCCACCCCTCCTGATCATACCTCAGACGGCATCCACTATCGGCCCCGCCTTTCCCTGGTTGCACTGCTGGTCTTCGTCCTCAGCAGCATCATCCTGAACCGGCTCGCCCAGCGCGCCGACGCCGGGATCGCCTTGCGCCTGGCCGCTGCGTTTATCCCGTTCGGGGCGTGGCTCTGGGGTTTCTGGATTGGTGAGCGCGAATTTGCCGCCGTGAACGACGAACGCGCCCGGCGCATCCGCACCGAGGCCGGCGCGATCGCCTTTCCCCTCGCCATCGGCCTGATCATGGTCCTCGGCATCCTGCACCAGCTCGGCCTCGGTTTGCTCCCCCCGGAAACCTTCTGGATCGTGGCCGCCCTTGCCCACCTTGTCGGCGTGGAAGTCGCCCGCCGCCGCTACCAATAATCCCCCTTGCCCATGAACCCGAAAAATCCCGCTTACGTCAGTCCTTGGCCGGTCCTCATCGGCCTAACGGTGATCATCGCTTCTTCTTTCGTGGACCAAGCCCACGCGCCTGCCTGGCTGCTCTGGATGACCAGCCTCGGCCTCGGGCTGGCGTGGGCCTTCTTCTTTATCCGTGCCGAGCGCCGGCGCAATGCCACCGCCGACGAACTCGAGCTGCGTATCCGGGCCGAGGGCCACGCCATGGCGCTGCACCTTTCGATTGCCACCTTCCTCGTGCTCGCCCAGTTCCAGCACGCGGATCTGCTCCGCCTCGACCTGCGGCATTCCGGCTTCGTCCTCATCATCGCCTATCTCGCCGGCCCCTGGATCGCCCGCCGCCGCTACCAATGAAGAATTCCCTGCCCGTGCTCCGGCAGCAGAAGCAATGGTCGCAGGGCGAGCTCGCCGATCGCCTCGGCGTGTCGCGCCAGACCATCAATGCCATCGAGACCGAAAAATACGACCCGAGCCTGCCGCTCGCGCTGAAGATCGCCCGCCTCTTCGGGCAGCCGGTCGAGAAGATCTTCACCCTCGGCGATTGAGCCGCGGGCGGCGGGCTCCCCGTGCTTTCTTTATCTACGCCGCCGGTTTCCGGCGGATGATCAGGAACGCCACGAGATAGAGCACGAGCGCCATCAGGGCGGTGGACCGCAGCCCGCCGATCATCGAGAAATACTCCAGGCACCCGCCCAGCACCGCGCCGAGCAGGTTGGCCCCGAGCGCCACCGCCGGTTGCGCCGCGCGCGCCAGCAGCATGGGCACGATCATGCCGGCCAGCCCGATCGGCAGGCCCGTGAGCAACCCGCCCACGATGCCCCGCGCCAGCAGCGGCAGCGTGCCCAGCCATTCCACCGGCAGCCACCAGAGCAGGAGCACCGAGCCGAAGAGCGCCACAAACCACGGCGTGGGATTGCTCCACGACCACTTCTGCACCGCGAGGTTGGCCAGCAGGACCATCGTCAGGATCCCGCCGAAGACCGCGGAGTTCACGATCCAGGTGGAGCCGAAGAGGAGCGAGAGACTCGTCACTCCGCGCGTCTCGATCAGCAGGAACGCCGCCCCCATCAGGAACAGCGGCCAGTCGAATGCACCGCTCTTCCCCACGCCGAAGACCGGTCGTGCCGCCAGTAGCGCCACGGCGAGCACGAAGCCCAGCACGACCAGGTAGCCCCACGGGAACACCCCGGGGCGCAGGTAGAGGAATGGCCAGTCGTCGCTCGGCGTCAGCGTCGCGTCCTTCGTCCCTTGGGGATGAATGCGCTGGCGCTGGCCCAACTCGGCCGCATCCAGCTGCGCCCCGTCAGCCGGCACGATGAAGGTGACCGTCACCCCGTGCAGCGGCGTAAGCAGCGCGATGGGCTCGCGGCCTGTGGCCCTGGCCACCGTCCAGTAAAGCCGGTCGATGAACCACTGGCCCGAGTTGCAGGCCAGCGCGAGCGTCAGGTGCCCGCCCGGCTTCACGTGCCGCCACGCCGCCCGGATGCCCTCCTCCGTGTAGACATAGTTGTCGAGCCGCAGCGTCGACATGGCCGAGCTCATCGCATGGGAGTCGAGCAGGCCGTAGCACACGACATCGAACAGCTCCGTGCGATCGCCCCCGAAATAAGCCCGTGCGTCGTTCACCACCGTGCGCACGCCCGGCCGGGCATAGGGCTGCTCGGGATGCAGCGCGCGGCCGGTGGCGATGATGCGGGCGTCGATGTCCACGCTGGCCACCTGGCTGTAGCCGTGGCGGACGGCCGCCTGCACGTCATTGCCCGTGCCCGCGCCCACCACGAGCGCGGAGCCGCGCTGCGGGTTGATCGTGAACGGCAGGTCGTAGAGCCGGCGCAGCGCGACCAGCGTGCCGTTCGGCGGCGACGTGGCGTCGAGCCGCCGGTCGCTGAGGTCGTGCATGTATTGGTGGAAGTCCCGGTTGACCTGCAATTCCGTGCCGAAGGCGGCGTCGCGGGTCAGCTCGATCCGGTTGTAGGGCGAGAAGAAGACGCCCTGCGCCGTGAACTGCCCGAGCGCAACGATCACGACCAGCAAACCCGCCGCCACATAACTCCGCGTGAGCCAGACAAAGGGCAGGCCGCCGAGCGCCAGCCACCAGGCCGGGCCATACTCGCCCCAGGCCAGCAGGGTGAAGACCACGATGCCAAGCAGCGAGCCCGCCAGGTCGGCCGCATAGGCCCGCAGCACGGGCACGCGGGGAAACAGCACGCCGAGCGGCGCCCCGGCCGCCACAAAGATCAGGATGACCAGGGTGAGCAGGCCGCAGAAACCCCCGAGGTTGCGTACAAACAGCAGGGGATTCGCCGCGAGGGTCTCGCCACCCCACAGGGTGATCGCGTGGTCGGGAAACCGCAGGTGCACCAGCTGCAGTTGCTCCGAGAAGGCCAGCGGGACCGCCAGGACCAGCAACAGGGGCAGGACCAGGTGCACCAGCCCCGGCCAGCGCCGCCCCAGCGCCACACCCAGGCCCATGCCGAGAAAGGCCGCGATCAGCACGATGTTGTTGAAGTAGGCAAAAACCCGGATCTGCGACGAGGTCCACCGGATCAGTGCCAGTTCCAGCACCAGGATGCCGAACGTCGTCAGCCCGATCTGCAGGCCGGCGCTGCGTCCCGGTTCCGCCCAGCGCGCGTCGTCCGGGATTTGCTTCCAATTCATCCGCCGGATGCTGCGGGGGGCCCCCGGGCAGGCAACACGATTGCTGCCGCCCGCGCACTTGTTGCACTTCCGGCCTTGCCAACCCCCCGGCGCTGAATCTCTTCTCCCCCTAGGCATGGCCACCCGTCTCTCCACTCTCCTCGCTCCCGAACGCATCGTCCTGTCGCTGCAGGCCACCAAGCGCACCGCCGCCTTGCAGGAAGTGGCCCGGCTGCTGGAGAACGACCCCAACGTCGCCAACTTCCCCGGCTTCTACAACGAGCTCCTCGCCCGCGAGCGCCTCGACACCACCTGCCTCGGCAACGAGGTCGCCCTGCCCCACGCCCGCACCGAGCACGTGAAGAAAATCGTGCTCGCCGTCGGCCGCAGCACCGGTGGCGTCCACTTCGAGAACAGCAACCAGACGGTGAAGCTCATGTTCGTCCTCGGCACGCCGAAGAACAACCCCACCGATTACCTGATCCTCGTCGGCGCGCTCTGCCGCCTGATCAAGGACGAGGCCAACCGCGCCGCCCTGCTCGCCGCCCCGACCCCCGAGGCCTTCATCGCCACGGTGCTCGAGCTTGAGAACAAGCTCCTCGGCCCGGCGAAGTGACGCTCCGCGGGCGAGGTCGCCCGCGCTCCATGTTCCTTCTTGGAGCCATGGCGACCCCGCCGTGGATTCTTCCCCACCCCGGGCTTGCCTCGTTCACCGGCCCCCGCAGGATTCGCCTCACGCCATGATCCATTCCTTCATCTTCAGCGAAGGCAAACTTGTCGGCCGCGACCTCGAGCTCGAGGCCCTGCGGCTGGTGCATGGCGACAAGGGCCTGATCGTGTGGGTCGACCTCGACAACCCCACCGATGAGGAGACCAAGGCCGTCCTCGAGGGGCTTTTCCAGTTCCACCCGCTCGCCATCGAGGACTGCGTCACGCCCAGCCCGCTGCCCAAGATCGAGGACTACGAGGACTACCTCTTCATGGTCACGCACGCCGTGGACTACAGCCGGCAGGACAAGTTCGCCACGACCGAGCTCGACCTCTTCCTCGGCAAGGAATTCCTCGTCACCTTCCACCGCACCCCCTTGCGTTCCGTCAGCGCGCTGATCGACCGGCTGGCCAAGAACGCCGGCCCCGGCCCGCGCGGGCCCGACCGCCTGGCCCACTGGCTGCTCGACCTGCTCTTCGACAACTACGTGCCGATGCTCTCCGAGCTGCACACCGAGCTGGAGGAAATCGAGGGGATCGTGCTGAGCAAGAACAACGACGAGCAACTCGTCAGCGAGCTGCTCCAGGTCCGCGGCGACTTCACCAAGCTCCGCCAGATCGTCCGGCCGCAGCGCGACGTCATCGACCGGCTGGCCCGCGGCGACAGTAAGTTCATCCGCGCCACCCTCCTGCCCTACTACCGCGATCTGCGCGACAACCTCGCGCGGCTGGAGGAAACCGTGACCGGCTACCACGAGCGCCTGATGATGGCCTTCGACATCTACCTCAACAAGGCCGCCTTCGAGGCGAGCAAGGGCATCAAGTTCCTCACCGCCATCACCGCCATCACGATCCCGGTGATGGTCATCGGCACCTGGTACGGGATGAATTTCCAGCACATGGGTGAACTCGAGTCGGCACACGGCTACGTCTACGCCATGGGCCTCACGCTGGTCACCACGGTGCTGATGGCCATCTACCTGAAGAAGAAGGACTGGTTTTGAGGTAGGGCCAGTCTCCGACTGGCCTGGACCGGTCGAAGACCGGTCCTACTGCACCGTTCCCCGCGGCACTCGTCACTTGCCAGCCACGGCGTCATGATAATCCTGCCCGGATGCGCCTCACCCCCCTTCTTCTCGCCACGCTCACCCTCGCGTCCGGCCTCTGCGCCCAGACCTCCGCGCCTGATGCCGACGCCGTCATGCTGCGGCGCATCTATGACGCCGCCCTGACCGACAGCCCCGCCTACAGCCGTCTGGACGAGCTGGTGACGAAATTCCCCGGCCGCCTCTCCGGCTCGAAGAAACTCGAGGGTGCCGTGCTCTGGGCCAAGGGCGTCCTCGAAAAGCAGGGCGTGGACCGCCTCGAGCTCCAGCCCGTCATGGTTCCGCATTGGGAACGCGGTGCACCCGAGTCCGTCCGCTTCATCGGCTCCGATGGCAAGTCCGCCCCCCTCGCCGCCCTCGCCATCGGCCTCTCCGTCCCGACCCCCGCCGGCGGCCTCCGCGCCCCGGTGGTCGAGCTGCATTCGCTCGACGAACTCAAGACCACCGACGTGAAGGGCAAGATCGTCTTCTTCAACCGGCCCATGCGCCCACAGGAGGTCATCCCCGGCCTGGCCTACCGCGATGCCGGCGACCAACGCAACAAGGGCCCGGCCGAGGCGGCCAGATACGGCGCCGTCGGCGTGCTCACCCGCTCCCTGACCCAGGCGCTCGACGACGTGCCGCATACGGGGGCGACCCGCTACCTGCCCGACGTGCCGCGCATCCCCGCCGCCGCCCTCAGCACCCTCGCGGCCAACCGTCTGAGTGCCGCCCTCCGGGCCGACCCGAAGCTCCAGGCCGAGCTGGTCATCAATTCCACCTCGTTCGCCGACGCCCTCTCGCACAACGTCATCGGCGAGATCCGCGGCGTCGCCCACCCGGAGAAAATCATTCTCGTCGGCGGCCACCTCGACTCCTGGGATGCCACCCCCGGCGCGCACGACGACGGCGCGGGTGTGGTGCAGTCCATCGACGTGCTCCGCATCCTGCGGGCCGCCGGGTACCAGCCCCGCCACACGATCCGCTGCGTGCTCTTCACCAGCGAGGAGAACAGCCTCAACGGCGCGAAGGAATACGCCCGCATTGTCGGCGAGAAAAAGGAAGTGCATCTCCTCGCCCTCGAGTCCGACAATGGCGGCTTCCAGCCTCACGGCTACCAGCTCGGCAACACCGCGGGTGACGCCGCCGCCCGCGCCGCCGCCCGCTGGCGCGCGCTGCTCGAGCCCTACCGCCTGGCCGTTTTCGAACACGGCACCGGCGGCGCCGACGTCGAGCCCCTCATGGCCCTCGGCTACACGGTCGGTGAGATCCTGCCTGACTCCCAGCGTTACTCGGACTACCACCACACCGCCGTCGACACGCTGGACAAGGTGAACCCGCGCGAACTCCAGCTCGGCGCCGCCGCCATGGCCGCGCTGGTCTACCTCTACGACCAGCACGGGCCGTGAAGACCGCGGCATTATGGGTAGGGCGGGACCGCTGGGCCCGCCGAAAAAGTTTCAGACGGCGCGCCCAGCGGTCGCGCCCTACCTGATACCCCTCGCCGATGAAAGCCCTCCTCCGCGATCCCCGCATCCGGCGGCTCCTGCTGGCCAACATCACGGGGTCCATCGGCTCGGGCGTGACGATCTTCGCCGTGCCGTGGCTGCTCGTGCAGCAGCCCGGCGGCAATGCCACCTACGGCACCGTCACGCTCGTCACCACGATCGCGCTCTTCCTCTTCATGCCCTACTACGGCGTGTGGGTGGACCACCACTCGCGCAAGACGATGCTGCTCGGCAGCGAGCTCTTCGGCTTCCTCGCCACCGCCGCGATGGCCGCCACCGGCATGGTCACCGGGCACTACGGCCTCTGGCAGCTCGGCGCGATCTACTTCTGCGGCATGCTCTACTACACGCTTCATTTCCCCGCGAAGTTCGCGTTTCTCCAGCAGGTCTTCGACAAGTCCCAGTACCAGTCGCTGATGGGCCTCATGGAAATCCAGGGCCAGACCGCGATGATGATCGCCGGCGGCCTCGGCGCCGTGCTGGTCGAGCACGTCAGCCTCACCACGATCCTGCTGTTCGACGCCGCCACCTACCTGTTCAGCTTCGCGATCACGTCGACGATTCCCTACCAGTCCACCCACCTGGCCGAAACCGGCGCCCCGCGCGTCACCGCCTGGCGGGCCATCGGCGAGGGCTGGCAATGGCTGCGCGACCGGCCGCGCCTCACGGTCTTCTTCGCTGCCTCGCTCATGCCCTTCATCGCCGTGATGGTCGGCAACTATCTTTTCCCCATCTACATTTCCCAGACCCTGCATGCCGGGGCCTGGGTCTTCGGCGCCGGGGAAATCATCTTCGCGGTCGGCGCGATTGCCGCCGGCGCCTTCCTGCCGCGGCTCATCGCCGAGCATTCCGCGCGCAACACCGTGCCGGCCACGATCGCGGTCTTTGCCACCGGCGCGGCCCTGCTCGTCTTCTTTCCCAGCACGGCGCTCTACCTCGTCGCCGCCCTGTTCCTCGGCTTCGGCAACGCCGGCATCCGCGTCGCTCGCTCCGCCGCCATGCTCCACCTCATCGACAACAAGGTCATGGGCCGCGTCGGCTCCTTCTTCCACGCCTACGACCGCGTGCTGCGCACGGTCCTGACGTCGGCCGTCATCGCCATTGTGGCGGCCGGCGGGGCGCGGCCCGCCTTCGCCCTGCTGCTGCTGCTCGTGCTGCTCAGCCTCGTGGCCGTGCTGCGCAGTCGGTCGGCCCTTACCGCCTGACACACCCCGGCGCTATCGCGCCACCCCTCTTGATAGAGGGGACCCAACCCTACGCTGTCGAAAATCCCCTCTATGAAGAGGGGTGCCCGTCAGGGCGGGGTGTGTAGGTAGGGCGAATCCTCCGGATGAGCCGCGGCTCGTCGAGGACGACTCGCCCTACCAAATTTGAATTTAAAACAGATCACCCTGCCGCAGGGCGTCGCGCTTGCCGCCGTCGAGCGTGCTCATCTGCAGCAGCCACGGGATCGTCGCCGCGGCCATTTCCGGGCGCGACAGCAGCGCCCGCAGCAACAGCGCCCCGGCCAGCGCGTCGTAGAGCGCCGCGTGGTAATGTCGCCGGTCCGCCGGGCAGTGCGCTTTTGCCAATGCATCCAGTCCGGCCTGCAAGCCGCAGGCGGCGATGAGCTCCTCGAGCTTGCCGTCACCGAGCTGAGGGAAAAATTGCGGATACAGCCGGCCCGTATCGATCCACGGACCCCACTCCGCGGCGGTCTTGCCCGGCCGGGCAAAGTCGGGCGCATTGCGCGGATAGGCCCATACCGATTTCAACAGGTGATGCTCGACGTGCGCGAAGTGCGCCGCGAGCGGGCCGCTCTCGCGCAGGCCGGCGAAGTATTCCCATTCGTCGCTGAACGGCGCCTGGCCGGCCAGAGTCTCGGCGCGCAGCCCGTGCACCGCCGTGTCCTCGGCCGTCACGCGTCCCTTGGGCCGGCAGAGCCGCGTGCGGGCGGTGGCGATCTCTCCGCCGCGCAGCGTCACCACGCCGAATTCCAGGATGCCCGAGGTGGCGTTGCCCTCGAAGTCGAGGAAATGAATCGGTGTGTCAGCCCAGGACATGCCGGATGATTGAACACAAAGCAGCGAAGAAGCAAAGGTTCCGCGCATGTAGGGCGGGGTTCGGAGACCCCGCCCTACATCCGATCTCTTTAATTCACTTCCGTTTCTTCCACTCGCAGGTCACGCGCGAGGTGAAGCCGCCGCGGGCCTTCCAGTCGGCGATGATCGTCAGGCTACGGGGCTGCAGGGCGCCGCCGAGGTCGTCGCAAATCTTGTTGGTCGCGCCCTCGAAGAAGATGCCCTTGTTGCGGAAGGCGTGGAAGTAGAGCTTCAGCGACTTGAGCTCGACGCACTTCTTGTCGGCCACGTAGCGCACGGTGATCTCGGCGAAGTCCGGGTGACCGGTCATCGGGCACACCGAGGTGAACTCGTGGTGCGTGTGCTCGATCACGTAGTCGCGCTTTGGCGCGGGATTGGGAAAGGTCTCGAGGATTTTCGGGTCGGCCATGGGGAAAGTAGTGAGTAGCGACTAGCGGGTAGCGAGTAGAAATTCAGACAGGTGAGTCGGGACTCGGATCCGGTATGCTCGTCACTCGCTACTCCCTACTCGCTACTTCGAGACCGCGCTACGTCGCGGTTTCGGTGTACCTCTGCTCGCGGATGACGGTGATCTTGATCGTGCTCGGGTAGTCGAGTTCCTGCTCGATCTTGAGCCGGAGCGTCTTGGCGAGGGCGTGGGCCTGGTCGTCGGTCACGATCGTGGGCTGCACGACGACGCGCACCTCGCGGCCCGCCTGGATGGCGAAGGCCTGCTGCACGCCGGGCATTGTCATGGCCAGGCGCTCGAGGCGGCCGAGCCGCTCGATGTAGGAGGTCATGGACTCGGCCCGGGCGCCGGGGCGCGAGGCAGAGATGGCGTCGGCGAGGATCACGAGCCCGGCGTAGACGGTCTCGGGCTTGACCTCGGCGTGGTGGGCAGCGACGGCGTTGACCACGATGTCGGTCTCACCGTAGCGGCGGATGAAGTCGGCGCCGATGATCGCGTGGCTGCCCTCGTATTCGCCCTCGATGGACTTGCCGATGTCGTGGAGCAGGCCGGCGCGCTTGGCGATGTTGGGCTCGAGCCCGAGCTCGGACGCCAGCATCGAGCAGAGCTGCGCGACCTCGATGGAGTGGTCGAGGACGTTCTGCGTGTAGGAAAAACGGAAGCGGAGCTTGCCGAGCAGCTTGATGGACTCGGGGTGCAGGCCGGAGATCTTCAACCGGTCCACGGCCTCCTCGCCGATCTGGGCGACGTGCAGGTCCATCTCCTGCCGGGCGCGGTTGACCGACTCCTCGATGCTGGCGGGGTGGATGCGGCCGTCCTTCACCAGCGCCTCGAGCGCGAGCTTGGCGATCTCGCGGCGGACCGGATCGAACGACGAGATGAGCACCATCTGCGGCGACTCGTCGATGAGGAGCGTGGTGCCCGTGGCGGCCTCGAAGGATTTGATGTTGCGGCCCTCGCGGCCGATGATGCGGCCCTTCATCTCCTCGGTGGGCAGCTGGACGATGGTGGCGGTGATGTCGTTGTTCGGCTTGCTGGCGAGGCGCTGCATCGTGGCGACGAGGATGCGCTTGCCCTCCTGCACGAGGTCCTGCTCGGAGCGCTCCAGCAGTTCCTTGCGCAGGGCGCGCAGCTCCTCCTGGCACTCGAAGATCACCTCGTCGCGCAGCTGCTTGCGGACCTCCTCGCCGTCGAGCGAGGCGACGCCCTCGAGGCGCTTGCGGAGGCTCTTGGACAGGTCGCGCATGGCGTCGCGCGCCTGCTTGATGGCGGCGGCCTCGCGGGCGAGGCGGTCCTGCCGCTGCTCCAGCTGGTAGTCGAGCAGGCCGAGCGATTCCTCGTGGGAGCGGATCTCGCGCAACATGACCTCGATCTCGATCTTGCGGCGGTCGAGGTCGCGGTTGAGCTCGGACTCGCGGACGCGGATGTCCTCCTCGGCCTTGTTGATGATCTCCTGCGCGGCGACGGCGGCCTCGCGCTTGGCGAGGGTCAGGTGGGACTGGGCCTGCTCGCAGGCCAGACGGCGGGTCTGGCGCATGAACAGCCAGACGGCCAGGTAGCCGAGGGCCAGGCCGATCAACACAGCCACGGCCAAGGCCCACAGATACGGCTCGGGTTCTGCGGTCTGGGCGAGTTGCTTGGCGGCGGCGATGACGGTCGGCATCACTGGGGTGGCCAAGGTAGGTCCGCCCCCCCGCTTGGCAATAGCGCAGACGGAGCGGATTTTACAATCACTCTGCTGTAGCGGCGCTCTATGAGCGCCGTTTTCCGGAACCGGCGGTCTTAGCCCGCCGCTACAGGCTTCCTATGCTCCTCCTCTTCTCTTCCGTTCAGTGGTGACTTGCTTTCAGGTTTCAGGTTTCCGAGCCACAGCGCAGGCTGGGCGACTCGTCCCGGGCTGCCCGTGGGCAGCAACGGGAAAGTTTCAGGTCGTCGCGCTTGTTCCTTACCGCTTGCCGCTTACCCCTGCGTCGCCTCTAGTGGCGGCCTCCCCCGTGAAATTCCTGCGCAACCTCGACCTGGCCAGCTTCTTCAAGCTTACCACCCGCGAGACTTTCGACCGGATCACGCCATTCTGCATCGTCGGGCTGAGCCTGTTCGGGCTCTTCTTCATCTATAGCGCCCAGCTGGCCAGCGGGCGCACCGCCTGGCAGCAGCAACTCCTCTATCTCGCCCTCGGCGCCGGGATCTATCTGGGCACTTCCCTCCTCGATTACCGGATCTGGCTGCGCTACGCCCACTGGGTCTACCTGGCCGCCATCATCCTGTTGGTGCTGGTGCTTTTCCCCTTCATCGGCACGACCCATGGCATGGGCGCGCGCCGCTGGATCGAGCTGCCCGGCCTCGGCGCCTTCCAGCCCTCCGAAGTGGGCAAGGTCGCCGTCCTCTTCGCCACGGCTTCCATTCTGACCGGTTCCAAGCTCGGGACGGTGCGCGATTCGCTCCAAGTCCTGTTAAAATTGGCCCTTGCCGTGGGTTTGCCCATGTTGTTGATAGTTGCGGAACCCGACCTCGGCAGCGCCCTCGTGATAGCTCCCATGGTCTTTGCCATGCTGTTCGTCTCCAATCTCTCGCTGCGTTTCTTTGCCGGGGCCCTGGGCGTGTTCGCCCTGCTGGTCGGCATCGTCGCCCTCGATGTCTGGCGCTACAGCAACTACATGGACGACAACAAGCTGGACTATTCCCGCAACCGCGGCGCCTACGAGGCGCACGGGCTGTTGCCGCTGAAGGATTACCAGCGGAACCGCGTCCTGGCCTTCGCCATGCCCGACAAGGTCGACCCCATGGGCATCGGCTGGAACAGCCGGCAATCCCTCATCTCGGTCGGCTCCGGCGGCTTCGCCGGCAAGGGCTGGACGGAGGGCACCCAGGCCAAGCTCGGCTACCTGCCCCGCAGCGTGGCCCACAACGATTTCATCTTCTCCGTCATCGCGGAGGAAAAGGGATTTTTAGGAAGCATCACCGTCGTCGGGCTGTTTGGCGTGGTGTTGTGGAACGGACTGCGGATCGCCGGGCTCGCCCGCGACCGCTTCGGCGCGTTACTGGCGCTGGGTGTCACGGTGCTCATTGCCGTGCATGTGTTCGTCAACATCGCCATGACCATCGGCCTGGTGCCGGTTAAAGGCATACCGCTTCCCTTCATCAGCTACGGCGGCACCTTTGTGCTCAGCTGCTGCTTGCTGCAAGGACTGGTCCAAAGCGTCTATCGTTTTCGGAGGGACTCATGAACACCATGAGCGACCTGCCCCGCGATATTGACCGCTCTGCCGGAATTTCCTGCTCGCAGCCCGCTGGCCTCGGGAGCCGTGCCGACAACACCGCCGCAAGGCATCACCCCCACCATGAACGATCAGTCAACTCCCTCCGGCTCCCCCCAGGACGCCGCCGCCCGTTATGAGGACGAGCTCACCCAGCCGCCCAAACAGCAGCACACGACGCCCCTCACGGCCGAACAGCTGAAAGCCGAATCCAAGGAGCGCGCCGCCAACCGGCCGATCCTCCAGAAAATCCTCAGCGTGTTCCGCAAGGAAAAGGGCTCCTTCCGCGAACTTGTCATCAACTCCGAGCCCCTCGAGAAGCGCGTCGCGCTCCTCGTCGACGGCACCCTCGACCGCTTCGAGATCGAGCGCGAATCCGACACCCGCATGGTCGGCGGCATCTACAAGGGCCGCGTCAAGAACCTCGATCCCGGCCTCAAGGCCGCCTTCGTCGACATCGGCTACAACAAGAACGCCTTCCTCCACTACTGGGACATGCTCCCCGCCGCCACCGACTCCTCCGTCGAGGTCGTGCGCGTCAACAAGAAGAAGGGCGCCCCCGCCCGCGGCGCCGAGCCGACCGTCAAGGACATCCCCGGCCTCTACCCGCCCGGCAGCGAGATCGTCATCCAGGTGACCAAGGGCCCCATCGGCACCAAGGGCCCGCGCACCACGACCAATCTCTCCCTCCCCGGCCGCTACCTCATCCTCACGCCGTTCTCCGACGGCTGCGGCATCTCCCGCAAGATCGAGGACCCCCAGGAGCGCAAGCGCCTCAAGACCCTCATCAACGAGCTCACCATCCCCGAGGGCATGGGCGTCATCGTCCGCACCGCCGGCGAGGGCAAGAAATCCCGCTACTTCGTTCGCGACCTCCACCTCCTCCTCAAGAAATGGGAGGAAATCGTCCGCAAGATGGAGACCGAGCGCGCCCCGGCCAACCTCTACCAGGAGCCCGACATCGTCGAGCGCACCGTCCGCGACTTCCTCACCGAGGACATCGACCGCGTGCTGATCGACAACGAGGACGACTTCAAGCGCACGCAGGAGTTCGTCTCCCAGATCTCGTCCCGCTCCAAGGGCAAGATCGCCTTCTACAAGGACAGCATCCCGGTCTTCGAGCGCTACAATATCGAGCGCCAGATCGAGCAGACCTTCCAGCGCAAGGTCACGCTGCCCTCCGGCGGCCAGATCGTGATCGACGAGACCGAGGCCCTCATCGCCATCGACGTCAACACCGGCTCGCACAAGTCCCGCTCCGGCGACGAGAAGAACACCATCTTCCAGGTCAACATGGAGTCGGCCGTCGAGATGGCCCGCCAGATCCGCCTGCGCAACATCGGCGGCCTCGTCATCATGGACTTCATCGACATGAAGGAGCGCCGCCACCGCAACGCCGTTTACGACAAGATGGTCGAGCTGATGTCGGAGGACAAGGCCAAGACCCACATCCTCCCGATCTCGTCGCTCGGCATCATGCAGATGACGCGCCAGCGCCAGTCCGAGTCGCTCTCGAGCAATCTCTACACCGGCTGCCCGTATTGCCACGGCCGCGGCTCGGTCAAGAGCGCCACGACGATGTCGGTCGAACTCCAGCGCCGCCTGAGTTCCGTCGCCCGCCGCCTCACCAGCCGCAAGGACGGCAAGGAATACTCCCTCCGCGTCCACGTCCACCCGTCGATCCTCGAAAGATTGCGATCGGAGGATGCGGATCTCCTCGTGCGAATGGAGAAGTTGTTTGGGGTCAAACTAGCCTTTAGGGCCGATCCCAATTACCACGTTGAAAATTTCAAAATCATCAACGCCAACACCAACGAAGAGTATCGCTGAGGTAGGGGCGGTTGCCCTCAACCGCCCTTCTGGATCTTCCCTTCCCACGCCGGCCCTCGGGCCGGCGTTTTCTTTGTAGGGCCAGTCTGTGACTGGCCCAGTCCGGTCACAGACCGGACCTACTTTTTGTCGAGCATCACGCGCAGGTCAGCCGGTCACTGCTTTTTCATGCTCACGTGGAACCCTATTGGCTTCCTCTGCACTCGAGGCGGAGCCAGCAGCGGACGCAGCTTCTCGTAGATGTCCCGCAGGATCACGTCGTGCGTGACCAGCCTCTTGTCCACCTCGGCCAACCGCCGCATGATCACCGCGCTGGTCATCAGTTCCTCCCGCATCAGCATGAAGGCGCGGACCACGTAGACACTCATCGCCACCGCTTTCGGACTGCGCAATACGTTCGCCGCCATGACGGCACCGTGCTCCGTGAATGCCCAAGGCAGCTTTCGCACTCCCCCATGCCCCAAACTTGAAGTCACAGATTGTGACTTCAAGTTGCCGTCACCATGAGTGCCTCCCCTGTCTAAGGTCACAATCTGTGACCTTAAAACACCCGCCTCTTCTTTTGTCAGTTGGAACGCAAAATCCTTCGGAAACCGCCCTGCATTCCGTTTGATGGCCTGATTGAAGACCTTGGTCGTTGTGCCATAGAGCCGCGCGAGGTCCGTATCGAGGACGACCCGCAGGCCGCGGATAGTAAACAGGCGACCAGCGAGGGGATTGGCAGGGGATGCGCTCATGGGCAGATCGGTTTCGCGCCGCAAACGTCGGCGCCCGTCGGCCCGACCCGAACAAAGCCAAAGCGACCCGCCCGGGCAAGCCCTCTGTACGCCGTCCTCCACCCTGCCCTTCGTAGCTCGGCTTGACCGAGCGAAGTAGGGCCGACCTGCATCTGTAAAACCGTGATTCAAACGCTTTAGCTCGCCATAGGGGCACTCCCTCACCATCAACTCATCCGGGCCACAACTCCGTGCACACGCGGGGGGTGTGGCCTTTTCATACGCAACCCCACGGGTCAGTTAGGATTTATTTCCGGCGAAGCTTAGTCGCCGTCCTTACTGCGTCTACGCTCCTAGTCGCACTTCCCCTCGCCGACGCCGCCCAATGCCTCGGCATCACACGCAAAGGAGAGCAATGCAAACGCCAAGTCAGCTCCGGCAGCTACTGCTATCAGCACAACCCCGCGGTGAAGCACTGCGCCGGCACAACGAAGATCGGCTCGTCCTGCCGCAACCTTCCCGAGTCCGGCAGCGCCTACTGCAAGCTTCATAAGCCGTGAGCGGTCAAACTTGTACCAATCACAAACCCCAAAACCAGACCCTGTAGGATTTCCCATGGAGACGCAGAAAATCATATTCGCACCAGTGCAGGCTCCGACGGGTCTGACTGTTGACGCATTCGCCGCGCTATTGCGGCAGGCGGAAGTACCGGCCGAAGTCAGTTCCTACCTTGAAACCATCAGTGTCGAGACCGCAATCCCGGGGACCAAGACGAAGATCCGGTGGCACCGGATTGCCCACGACGGGACCCACAACAAACCTGATATTGAGAAACTGGTTGGCAACCTGAGACTTGAAACCTGAGACCTGAATACCGACTGCCAATCACGGAGAACCGCGTTCCCTCCATGTTCGGCGCCCTTCAGGTTTCAGGTCTCAGCTATCAGGTCTCCGAAAGCACCTGTGGGGCATCTCCTGGCAGATCACCCCGCGCGTCCTTACCGATGCCATGGCCGCCGGCGGCCAGACCGCCCAGCGCGCCTTCGCGGCGATGATGGAAATGGACAAGATCGACATCGCCAAGATCAAGGCCGCCATCCGCGGCACTTAGTTTCACGCAAAGACGCGAAGGCGCAAAGAAAGCATCGTTCGATTTCAGGTTTCGAGTTTCAGGTTTTCAAAAACTGACTCCTGACGCTGACCGCTCCTTCATCTTTGCGTCTCTGCGCCTTTGCGTGAGATAAATCGGTCTCGGGCTTCAGTCCTTCTTCATGCGGGTGTGAAATCCAATCTCTTTCCGTGCGGGCTCCGACGGCGGAGCGAGTAGCGGCTGAAGCTTCCTCCAGAGTGAAAGCAGCGCGCTGTTGTGCTCCAGCAGCGTCTTATCAATCTCAGCGAGTCGCTTCAGAATTGTGGCATTTGTCGCCAGCAACTCGCGCTGCGCGATGAACGCCCGCACCACGTAGACACTCATTTCGACCGCCTTCGGGCTCCGCAGGACATTCGCCGCCATCACCGCACCATGCTCCGTGAAGGCCCAAGGAAATGAACGACGTCCACCGCGTCGTTCCCCTTCGGATGTGGTCACAAATTGTGACCACATATTTGCAGACATTTCTTTGCCAACGATTTCCACCTTTGAGGTCGCAAATTGCGACCTCAAAGCTGCGAGCTCGTGTGCCTTCAATTGGAAACCAAAATCAGCGGGAAACCGGGAGGCATTACGCTTGAACGCCTCGTTGAATCGCTTGGTGGTCGTGCCATACAGCCGCGCGAGGTCGGCATCGAGAATGACACGTTGGCCGCGTATCGTGAAGATACGGCCGGATGGGGGATCGGATGGAGACTGGCTCATGGGCGGAACTGTTCGCACCACTAACGGTGGCGCACATCGGCCCACCGCCAACCAACCTCAGTCCTTCGTCCCCGCCAACCCCATTTTTCGCACCCTTTGCGCCTTGGCGGCTTTGCGTGAGAACTCCTTCCCGGCCCTACCATTTATCTGGCTGACATCTGATCGCTGACTCCTGAAAGCTTCACTCATGCCAAAAACGCTCCCCACTCTCGACGAATTCCTCGCCGGCCTCCCCGACGAGCGCCGCGCCACGATGACGACCCTCCATAAGGCCATCCGCAAAGCCGTGCCGAAGCTCGCGCCGTTCATGACGTCCGGCATGGGACCATCGCCCATCATCGGCTATGGCAAGTACCACTACAAGTCGGCCAGCGGTCGCGAGGGCGACTGGTTCACCCTCGGACTCGTCGCGGGGAAAAGCGGCTACGCCCTCCACGTCTGTGTCGGCGGCGAGGGCGGCTATCTTGTGGAGAAAAATGCCGCGAAGCTCGGCAAGGTGAAGACCGGCCGCAGTTGCATCAACTTCAACAAGCTCGAGGACCTGAACCTCGCCGCCACCATGGCCCTCGTGAAGCAGGCCGCCAAATCCGGCGGGATCAACGCGGTGGCGTGAGGGCGGAGCCCTTCTTTCACCCATGATCCCGGACGGATCCGTTCCATCCGTCTGATCCGTGGTTAAACCGATCCGGGCGAATCACACATTGTCCAACCGCCCGGTGCTGTCGCCGATGTGCTGCGCGGCCACGCCCATCCGGTCGAGCATCGTGAGGTACAGGTTCGTCATCGGCGTCGATTCCTTGAGGACAAAGTGACGCCCGGCCTGGACCGTGCCGCCGCCGCCGCCGGCGAGCACCACAGGCAGTTCGTCATGGTTGTGGCGGTTGCCGTCCCCGACCGCTGAGCCATACACGATCATGGAATTGTGCAGCACGGACGAACCGTCGGGATCCTTCATGGCGTCCAGGCGGCGGAGGAAGGCCCCGAAGCGGTCCATGTACCACTTCTCGATCTTGGCCACCTTCAGGATCTTCTCCTGGTCGCCGCTGTGGTGGGTGAGATAGTGGTGCCCCTCGCTGATGCCGAGGTCCATAAAGGGCCGGTTGTCCCCCTCCCAGCCCACCGGGAAGGTCACCACGCGGGTCGAATCGGTCTGGAAGGCGAGCGCGATGAGCTCGTACATGATCTCGACGTGTTCCGCGTGGTCGGAATAGGTCTCTTCCGGGGCGCGGCGGTCCGGCGCGCCGGGGGTCCCGAAGCGTTCGGCCTTCTCGATCTGCCGTTCGAGCTTTCGCACCGCGGTGACGTATTCGTCGACTTTGGCCCGATCCGCGCTGGCCAGGTGGCCGTTCAGGCGCCGCACGTCATCGAGCACGAAATCGAGGACGCTCTTGCGCCGGGCGAGTCGCGCGGCAGCGGCCTCGGCCCCCCCGGCCTCGGCGCTGCCGAACAGGCGCTCGAACACGCGCCGCGGGTTTGTTTCCGGCGGCAACGGGGTCGTGTCCGAGGCCCACGAAAGGTTGTACTGGTAGGCGCACGGGTAGCCGGTATCGCACGAGCCATACAGCCGGCTCTCGACGACCCCAAGCTGGAGCGAGTCGATGCGCGTCAGGTGCCCCACCCGCTCGGCCGCCACCTGGTCGACTGACACGCCCAGCTTCAGCTTGGCGCCGTTGGTCTTCCAGGCGTGCACGCCGGTCAGGAACGCGGCCCCGGCGCGGGCGTGGTCGCCCGGGCCGTCGCCCAGGTTCTTGGCCGAGTTGTGGTGCAGGTTGGAAATCACCTGGAACTTGTCCTTCAGGTCGGCCACGGGCTGGAACGTCTCGTTCAGGGCGTAGTCGCGGCCCTCGCCCTTGGGCGCCCACCGCTCCTGGTTGGCCCCGTTGGCAAACTGGACGAACGCCATGCGCAGGGGCATCCCGGAGGGACCCACCGCCAGCGGCGAACCGGCCATGGCTGCCATCAGCTTCGGGCCGGGCAGGAAGGATTCCAGGGTCGGCAGGGCCAGGCAGGCGCCGACGCCGCGGAGGAAAGTGCGGCGCGAAAAGGCGTAGGGGGTGGGTTTCATAAAAGGGGTTTCAGGAGGGGGAGCCCGACACACCCCGCCCTGCGGGCACCCCTCTCGGGAGGGGATTTTCGTTGGCAGTGGTTTGGGTCCCCTCCGGAGAGGGGTGGCGCGGAGCGACGGGGTGTGTGGAATTTTTCAGACATGCCATAAGCTCGCATCAGCGACTGGCGGCGAGGGCGGGATTGGCTTCCGAGCGGCGACGCTGGAAGGCGGGGCTTTCCACCACGCCCATCAGCAGCGTCGAAAATTTGCCGCCTTCGCTGAGCAGGCGGTCCGTGAGGGCGTCGACCGTGGCGGCGTCGGAGGGCTCGAGCCCGCGCCCCAGGGCGTAGGTCATCAGCTTTTCGGTGACGCAGCGGTAGAACTTGTCCTTCCGCGCCGCCAGCACCGCCCGCATCCCGGCAAAATCGTCAAACTTCTCCCCCGTCACCAGGCTCCCCTTGACGTCGATCGGTTCCCCCCGCTCACGGTCGCGCCAGCGGCCCATGTAACTGAAATTCTCCAGCGCCAGCCCGATCGGGTCGAAGTGCGCATGGCAGCCGGCGCAGGCCTTGTCCGCCCGGTGCGCGGCGAGCTGTGCGCGCAGGGTCTTGAGTTCCCCGCCGGCCTTCTTGTTCGCCTCCTCGAGGTCGGGCACCGCGGCCGGCGGCGGCGGCGGCGGCGTGCCGAGGATGTTTTCCAGGACGAACACGCCCCGCTTCACGGGGGAGGTGCGGTTCGGGTTGGAGGTGGAAACAAGGATGCTGCCGTGGGTCAGCAGGCCCCCGCGATGGCTGTCGGCCGGGAGCTCCACGCGGCGCATCTCCTCCCCGGTGACGGTGACCCCGGGGATGCCGTAGAATTTGGCCAGCGGTTCGTTGAGGAAGGTGTAGTTCGCCGTGAGGAGGTCCGCCAGGTCGCGGTCGTTGCGCGCCACGTCCTCGAAGAACAGGTCGGTTTCCGCCTTCATCGCCTCGCGCACGGGCCCGAGGCGATCCGCCACGGATCCCGGGGTGATGGCCGTCAGCAGGATGTTCCGGGTGCGCAGCCACTGGCCGGAGAAGTCGCGGAACATCCGCTGGGACTTCGGATCCGCCAGCATGCGCTGGATCTGCGCGGGGAAATTTTTCCGCAGTTCCCCCGCCGCGGCGAGCCGCAGGAGCTCGTCGTCGGGAATGCTGACCCAGAGCAGGTACGACAGCCGGGAGGCCAGCGCGAATTCGTCCAGCGGCTCGCTCGCCGTGGAGCTGGCCGCCGGGAGCGGCTCGCCCCGGAAAAGGAAGCGCGAGGACGACAGGATGGCCGTCAACGCCGAGCCGACGCCCCGTTCGAAATTGCGATCAGCGAGGGCCAGGTCGACCAGCCCGGCCAGCGAACGCTCGTCGACCGGCCGGTGAAACGCCCGGTCCGCCACCCACCGGAGAATCGCGGTCGCATACTGCCGGCGGCCGGCCGCATCCGCCGGCGCCGGGCCCTGGAAGAAGATCTGGCGGTGGGCCGCGGGATACTCGCCCCGCACGCTGCCATCGAGGGGACCGGTCACCGCCAGTTCCAGCTGGCGAAACGCCAGTTCCGGCGGCGGTGGCGGGGACCCTCCCTTCTCCGGGGGAGGACCGAACTCCTCCTCGAAAATCCTTTTCGCTTCCGCCCGTTCGGCCGCGAACTCCGGGTTGCGCGGCTTGGCGGGCGCCGCCGCCGGCTTGGGCGTCGCTGCCGCCGCCGCCACGTCGGGGACGGGTTGGTTCACCAACCGGGCCTGGAGGGTGACGGTGTGCAGGCCCGCGGCGCCCGGGAATTCCCACTGCATTTTTTCGGCGACCTCACCCCCGAAGGGCAGCATGCGTTCGCCAATCACCTGCCCGCCGACGCTCGCGACGATCCGCACGTCGCCGCCATAATCCTGCCAGCCCCCGAGCCCGACATCGGCGGTCAGCCGGAATTGCCCGCCGCGCTCCAGCCGGACCGGAAGCTCAACCGCCACGACCCCGTCCTTGGCACGCAGCGGCTTCCGGGTCACCCGGTTCGGCAGCTTGGGGCCGACCGCGTCGAGGGTGATGCTGGGCAGGGGTGGGCCGGAATCCACCACCACCTGCCCGACGATCCATTCCGCCAGGTCGAGGTACCGGACTAATTGCACGGGCGAGAGGGTTTGCGCGTCGCCGATATTGTCGAAGCCGTGGGCGGTGTCATCCGGCAGCAGGCGGTCGCGCAGGTCGAAATCGGTGCCGAGCAGGTCGTTCACAGAGTGCTGGTACTCCTCCCGGTTGAGCCGGCGGATGGTCACCGCGCCGGGATCGACGCGATGCGGATCGACCCCGAAGATCTCCTGCTCGATCCAGCGCGCCAGCTCCCGGCGGTCCGCCGCGGTCGCCTCCTCGCTGGCGTCGGCAGTCGGCATGAATTCATCGCGCACGTTCTTCCAAACCTTCAGCCAATGGCCTTTCACCTGCGGATTTCGTTCCGCCACGAGCAGCTTGTCCAGGGCCAGCTCTCCCTTGTGCTCCCCGTCGCCGTGGCATTCGTAGCACAGGCGCTGGAAGGCGGCCGGCGGCGGCGTGACGGCGGCGGCCAAGCCGGTGCCGAGCAGGGCTGAGATCAAGCTGAGGCGAAGGCGAAAAGACACGGACTTGAGGTATGCAGGACGGACTCGCAGGACGAGAGGGGGTTAATCTGACAGTAACCCCGTCCGACCCGTCCGCAAGCGATCAAAACCCGGCGGCAGTAGGGCCGGTCTCCGACCGGCCTTTCCGGGCGTGATAGCAGGCCAGTCATCAGCCTTCGCCAAGGCTACGGCCGACAGGCAGACTGGCCCTACCGCTTCCGGCTCTCAGGTTTCAGGTTTCCCGCACAGCGCCTGCGCGCTGTGCTACCTGTGCTCCTCGTAGGTGATGTCGATCTTCGCCGCGAAGGCCTGTTTCCGGGCGGCGCCCTGGAAGCGGATGCTGTGCGTGAGCTCGTCGTAAACGAAGCCGTTGGCCGGGTCAGCCCGCACCTCCCGGCCGTCGACCAGCACGCGCAGGCTCTTCTTGTAGAGGGTCGCACCGGGCCCGATCGGTTCGAGCGCGACCGCGACGGTGTCGGCGATACGGTCCCCGAGCGCCGCCAGCGGCGCGGAGAAATCGCTCTCGATGTTCAGCACGGTGCCGCCGGTGAGCTCGGCCGCGCGCCGGTGCGACACGTTGGCCGGTGAGACCACCGCGTGCATCTCGATCTTTCCGCGCTTGTTGCCTTTCACGATGATGAAGGGGCGCAGCACCCAGTAGTTGATATAGCTGTCGAGTGTCTGGCGCTTCGCGGGGTTCTTCGCGTTGAACTGGTTGAGCAGTTCGGGGAGCTTGCCGTTCTCGACCCATTCCGCCTTGGGTTCGCCGCCGGCCTGCTCCTTCCAGGTCGCCATGCGCGTCTCCTCCTCGTCCATGAAAAAGACCACGATCGTGGTGGCATCCGGGCGCAGCAGCGCGTGGTCCTGGTGCTGGTAAGCCGCGACAAAGTTATACACCGCCGTGAAAGCCGTGCGGTTGCTGTCGCCGTTGGTGCCCACCTTCACGAGCTCGGCAAAGATGCTGTCGGGCGTTTGCGGTGTCACCCACGGCTGCGGCATCACGGGGAGCGTCACGAGCGTACCGTTGCTCGCCACCCGCTTCTTGATTTCCTTCGGGTGCTGCCGGCGGTCGAGCACCGGCTTGCCCGCCGCGTCGAGCTGCACGGAGCGGACTTCCTTGAAATACGGCAGGTCTCCGGAGCGGCGGTTTTGCGCGTTGATGAAATCGGTCGTCAGCACCCCGATCCGGTAGTCGAGCTGGCGCTCGTCGAAGAGCTGCCGGAAGCGCCGGAGGTTGGCGGCGATGCGACCCTGGTGCGGGGCCATCGAGGGCGAGTTGTTGATGACGAACACGAGGTCGACCTCCCGGCTCTTGGAGCGGTCCACGGCGATCTGCTTCAGGTCGCGGATCGGCTCGACGCTGACCACCACGACATTTTCCACCCCGAGCTGGGCGTTGTTCTCGTCGAACGTGTAATAGTTGAAGCGGTCCTCGCCGATAAAACCGGGGTTGGGGGCATAGGTCAGCTGGCCGGTGGCGCGATCGAGCCGGGCGGTGCCGTGTTGCGGTTTGGTCTCGTTGTCCAGGGCATAGGCCACCTTCGGGTTGGCGATGCTGGTGCGGTCCGCCTCCTTCATGAAATCCTCATGGCTGGGGACCTTTTTCGTGACCGAGGTATTGGGCCGGGTGGCCAGCATGACCGCCTGCTCAGCCATGGAGCGTTCCCGGGCGCCGGTGACCACGAACTTTTCCAAGACGAGCGGGGCGGCGGGCTTCACGTCGATCACCACCTTGTTCTGAAACATCCGGCCGGTGGTCTCATTGCGCACGGTGTAGGTAAACGAGTCCTCGCCTACGTAACCGTCCCGGGGCCGGTACGCAACATAGCCGGAGCGCCCGGACTTGTTCTGGAAAAAATCCTCCTGATCCCCGCCGGCCAGCCCCACCCGCCCGGACAGGGGCTCAACCGTGATCGTGTAGACCAGGTCGCCACCCATGCCGCCGCTGAGGATTTCCGGGGCGACCACGAGCTGGCCGGACACGCCGCCACCCACGGCTTCCAGTTTCATGGGGATCGTCGAGACGATCACCTCCGCGTCACCGGACGCCGGCTGGCCTTGGGCGAAGGCCGGAGCCCCCGCCAGCGTGAATACCAGGCACAACAGGCGCAGCCATGCGGGAATAGTGATTTTGAGCTTCATGGGTTAAAAACGATGCGGGCCCTGCTTAGTATCTGTCAACCGGGACAGGTTCCGCTCGAGGTGGCCTATAGGACCGCGGTTTGAGGCTGGGGTTCGGGTTTGGGAGTTTCGCCAGGGCGGCAGGCCGGTACAGGCCTTAGGTCTAATAGCGGATTCCGGCTGTTTCGGGTAAATAGGAGCCCCTCAACCCCATTGCCCCCTTCATCGGAGCATTACCCCCTCACCCCATGCTCAGGTTTATCTTTCGCACCTCCCGTGCCACGGGCTTGCTCGTGGCTTCCTTTTGGGCCGCGGCGGCCTTGCACGCCGATGTGCCGGCGTCCGCCGCTCCGCGCAGCGAGGCGGAACTGATTCGCGAGGAGCTGCGCGTCCTCAAGCTCGAGCATGAGCAGCGCATCCGCGCGCTGGAAGAGCGCCTGCAACGCCTCGATGCGGCGACCACACACACACCGGTCGCGGCCCCAGCCGTGGCCGTCGTACCGGCCCCCGCCGCACCGGAAAAGTCCACCCCGTCGGCGCTCAGCGCCGTAGCCGACCTCTGGTTGGTGAAGCGCCGGTCCCATGTGGAAAGGGAATTCCAAGGCAAAACCGAAACCCGTGACTTCGCCCTGTTGCACGAGGACCATCCGTACCGGGAGCGGGTGGAGGAGGTCCTGAGCCAGTTTGTGGACATCAAGGCCTACTTGCGCGCCGGTTTCGGCCGCGACGGCGAGGGCGGCCCGCAGGTGGGCTTCATGGCACCGGGCGCACTGGCGAAATACCGTCTCGGCAACGAAGCGGAAACCTACGGTGAATTGACGATCGGGAAGAACTTCTACCCCGCCGGCTTCTTCAAGCTGGACTCGACCGCGCCGGACGCGGCCCCGTCGGGCCCCGTCGCCCACGTGCAGACCACCATCTCGGTGTTCAATCCCTACCAGGACGCGCTGAACTCCAGCACGACGGATTTCGGCCTGCCAGAACTGTGGGCCTCGATCGGCAATGTCCTCGCCGGGCAGCCGTCCGTGAAATTCTGGGCCGGCAACCGGTTCTACCGGCGCCACGACATCCACGTGAACGACTTCTTCTTCTCCAACATGAGCGGTGGCGGCGGCGGCGTGGAGGACATCGCGGTGGGCGGCGGCAAGCTCGCGCTGGCCTGGGTGGGCGCGGGCTCCACCAGCGGCGTGAGCAGCGTGCCGAACCCGGATGCCGCGAACAAGGCCGGCTTCAGCAAGGGCAACCTGGATCTCCGCTTCTACGACCTGCCGGTGCCGGGCGGCAAGGGCGAGTTCGGGCTGGTTTACGCCCAGACCGACAGCGGCCTCGATGCGGCGGGTCAGTCAGCGCCGAGTGCCGACGGCTTTTCGGTGATGTTCATCCACACGCACGAGGGCGCGATCAGCGCGGACGGCATGAACAAGGCAACCATCCAGTTCGGCACCGGCGCGGCCAAGACGCTCAACTCCGGCTTTGAGACGTTCGGCCTGAACGGCGCGACCTTCATCCGGCCCGACACCCACGATTCCTGGCGCGTCCGCTTCACCGAGCAGCTGATCGGCAACGTCACCGACAATTTTTCGATCAGCCCGGTGTTCGTGTACCAATACACCGACTATGCCGAGGGGAACGAGCAGGTGCAGTGGGTCTCCGCCGGTGTGCGGCCCGTCTGGCATTTCAACAACCGGGTCAGCCTCGCGGCGGAGGCCGGCGCCGACTGGGTGAAGAACGAGGCGGCCGGCACCAGCGACACGCTGTACAAGTTCACGCTGGCGCCGCAGGTTTCCATCGGCGGACGCTTCATGAGCCGGCCGGTGATCCGGGCGTATTTCACCTACGCCACATGGGGCGACGATTTTGTCGGGCAGGTCGGCGGACTCGACTACCTCGGCAAGGACGAAGGCTTCACCTATGGCCTCCAGATGGAGGCGTGGTGGTGAGCGGCGGCGGCGCTGGGGTCAGCGCGTTTCCCCTTCGCCTCACCCGCCCGCGAGCACCTCGCCCGCAGCCTGCGCCGGGGCGGTCTCCGCCACCAGGCGGTGTACCCGATACATGAGAAACATCGTCAGCACCGTCGCGACCGACACCGCGATACCGATGCGGGGATAGTGCTCGATCCGGCCCGACGGCCCTTGGTGGACCAGCACGCCGGCCAGATACGCCGCGATGCCGCCCGACATCTGCTGCAGCGAGGAACTGATCGACATGTATGCGCCGCGGTCCTGCGGCGCGGGCACGGCGGACGTCAGCGCCCCCGCCGCCGCCATGCGCCCCGTGACGCACGCGAACATCACCACGCTGATGAGAATCATCTCCCAGAGCGGCGCATTCTCCATCTGCGTGTAGTAAAGGACGACCCCGATCACGATCGTGCTCGCGGCGCAAAACGTGGCGTACTTCCCCACCCGGTCGCTCAGCCGCCCGATCAACGGGCCAAAGATGATCGAGCACACCCCGGTGATCACATACAGGATAGGGAGCTGCTCCACCGTGATGTGCTGGTTGTTTACCGTGAACGCACTGGCGAACGGCATCAGCATGAACCCGCCCGTTGCGAGCAGCATTGTCGCCAGGAATCCCACCCCGTAGCGCGCGGAAGTCGCGGTCTTCCAGAGGTGCTGCACGGCACCCTGGCCCCGGGTCTTTTCCAGGTGCGTGTCCACCGGCGGCATGCGCAGGACAATCACCACCCCGACCGCCAGTCCGACCCCGGCGATCATCAGGAACGGCGCATGCCAGCCGAGATGCGTGGCGAGGAAAATCCCGATCGGGATGCCCAGCACCTGGCTCGCCCCGAACGCGGTCATGATCAGACCCATCACCCGCCCGCGCAGCGCCAGCGGGAACACGTCCGCCACGATGGCGAAACTGGCCGCGCCGACCACGCCGCCGAACAGGCCGGTGACAATGCGCGCCGCCAGCAGGGTCGGATAGGTCGGCGCCAGCCCGCAGAACACCGTGCCCACCAGGAAACCCGCGTAGAAGAACAGCAGGAACTTCTTCCGGTCGTAGCGATCCGCGAAGCCCGCCGTGAGGATGCCCGACACCGCCGCCGCAATCGCGTAGACGGAGACCACCAGCCCGAACTGCCGCGGCCCGATGGCGAGCGCCGGCATCAGCAGCGCGCCGAGCGGCGAAAGCACCATGAAATCCAGAACGATGGTGAACTGCAGGAAGGCCAGCATCGCGACCATGAAGCGCTGGTCGGGCGAGAAGGGTGCGGAGGGAGTGCGGGCGGCAGGCGTGGCGGACATACAGTCGCGCTAGGAAAGCCACCGCCGTTCGCACAGCAACCCGGGAGTTGAAGCCCGCAGGAAGGACCGCCAGAAGTGGTCAGGCCTCGGGGCATTCTGCCTGTTCAATCTCCCCCGGCCCAAGAAATATGTAACGTATTACGTTACATTCATTCCGTGGCCGACCTGCTTTGCGGTCAGGCTCTTTGCCGAGGATCGCTGCTGCCTCAGCTCCCTTCGAAGAACTGCCTGATGTGGGTGAAGGCGGTCCGGCCGCTGTTGTAGACCGGGACCTTGGTCGCGGTCAGGCGGGGCTCCAGGGCGCTCATCGAAAGCTGGGCGAGCACGATGGCGTCCACTTCGCCGGAAAGCCGGTCGATTTCGGCGAGCAGGAGTTCGTTGTGCCTTTCCGTCTGGCCGGCCTTGAGCGCGGCAAACGCGTCCGAGCAGAGCCGGGTCTTGATCTCGACCGTCTTGCCGGCGTCCGCCGCGGCCAGGCGCAGCAGCCGCTCCGAGGCGGGGACCGTCGTCGGCACGGTCGCCAGGAGGCCGATCCGGGTCCCGTGGCGGACGGCCAGGTCCATCATCGGCCGGTCGATCTGCAGCATCGGGGTGGTGATCATCGGCCGGGCATGTTCCACGGCGCGGTTGAAGGTCGAGCACGCGAGCAGGATCAGGTCGACACCGTATTCCTGCTGGGAGCGCGCGGCCGCCACGAATTTCGCGTAGTTGCCGGGCGGGATCACCCCGGGCGCACTGGCAAAGTTCGTGTTCTGGATCGTGTCATCCACGAAATGCACGACCTCCACCTCGGGCATGATTTCAGCCAGGTAGCGCTGGGCCGCGCCGGTGGAGATCAGGGCGGCATGGATGATGCCGAGTTTTTTGCCGGTAAGGTTTTTGCTCATGGGGAAAGGAGTCAGGGGGCGGTAACCGTGAGTTCGCGGCAGACGCGGAGCGCCCGCGCGGCGTCGCCGGTAAAATCCTTGGTGTAGGCCTCGATGCTGCAACGCTGGGCGTAGCCCGTGGCGCGCAGCTCCGCGAAAAAGGCGGCCAGGGTGGCGTCGCCGCCCGAGGGGAACAGCCGATCGGCGTGCTCGGCGACGTGCACGTGCGCGATGGGACCGACGGCGCGGAGGCTGGCGGGATCCTCCCCGTTTTGCCGCACGTGGTAGGCGTCGGCGAGCAGGCGGACCTGCGGGTGTGCCACTTCTTGGGCCATGCGCCAGCCCTCGGCCACCGTATGGAGGATGTTGGATTCCCCGCGATTGAGCGGCTCGATGACAATCGCGATGCCCCGGGCCTCCGCCCGCGGGCCGAGCGCGGCCAGCAGGGTGCGCAGCTGCGCCCAGGCCGCGTCCAGGGGGAAACCCGCCGGCACGTTGCGCGCCCCGGCGCTGCCAAAGACGATGACAGCGACCCCGAGCCGGGCGGCCGCGGCGAAGGCGGTCTCGGCATAGCGGAGGGCCGCGGGCAGGTCGGCGGCGGGGCCGGTCAGGCGGATCTCGGGCGGGAAGAAATTGTTGCACGCCTCGCAGGCGAGGCCGGCGCGCTGCAGGCGGGTGGCGATCCGGTCGAGGGCGGCTGCGGGCAGGACGGCGACATCGCGCATGGAGAGCTCGATGTAGTCGAAGCCCAGCGCGGCGAGTTGCTCGACGATCTCGATACCCACCGGGTCGGTGGCCTGGGCAATCATGTTGCCGCAGCAGCCAAAGCGCATCCGGCGGGGGGTGGTCTCAGGTGGCAGGGGCATGGGACGGCGGGATAAGCGGGAGCGGCTGCAGCGAACGCACGGTGGCCAGGATCAGAAGGAACGCCGCAACATGAAGCGAGCCGGCAATGACCAGTACCGGGGTGTAGCTGAAACCGTGGTCGAGGAGCCAGCCGGCGAGCTGCCCGAGCACGACCCCGCCCAGCGCCCCGCCCAGCCCGACGAAGCCTGCCACGGTGCCGACCGCGTTTTTAGGAAAGAGGTCGGTCGGCAGTGTCATGACCAGCGTGGACCACGACTGCTGCCCGAAGAAGGCGACGCTGAACAGGAAGATGACCCACGCCACGGGCACGTGCGGCACGAGCATCACGCAGGGCATGAGGGCGGCGCTGAGCCCCAGCGCGATCTTCCGCGCCGCATTGACCGAATGTCCGCGGTGGAGGAGCCAGCTCGAGAGTCCGCCGCCCACCACGCACCCGAGAGCCGCGGCGGCAAAGGGAATCCAGGCCACGGAACCCACGGCCTTGATGTTGAAGCCGCGCGCGTCGAGCAGGTACTTCGGCAGCCAGAACATGTAGAAATACCACGCGGCATCGGAGAGGAATTTCGCGCCGATCACGCCCCAGGTCTCGCGAAACCGCAGCAGGTCCCGGATCGGGACCGCGCGCGGCGCGGCGGCCGCCGGTTGCTCGCCCTCCGGCGCCCGGTAGAGTCCCACCCAGCCGAGGGTCCACACGAGGCCGAACGCGCCGGTGATGAAGAAAACCCAGCGCCACGACGAGGCGCCGAGCCAGTGGATGTTGAGGATGATCGCGGCGATGAGCGGCGGGGCGATCACGCCCCCGATGCCCGTGCCGGCGTTGATCAGGCCCATCGCCGTGGCGCGGTCCTTCGCGGGAAACCATTCGGCCACGACCCGCGTTGCGGCCGGAAAGCCCCCGCCCTCCCCCACGCCGAGCAGGAGCCGGCTCGCGGCAAGCGCCAGCACGCCGCCGGCGAAGCCGTGGCTGGCGCAGGCCAGCGACCAGAACACCATGATGATCAGGAAGCCGCGCCGCGTGCCGAGGACATCCATCAGGCGGCCCCCGCCGACATACATCAGCCCGTAGGTGAGCAGAAAGGCGGAATCCAGGAATGCCTTCACCGAGTTCGTGATCGGGATCTCGCGCTGGATCTCGCCGATGGCGATGGGTAGCGTCTGCCGGTCGAGATAGCTGATCGCGATCGCGAGACTGACGAGAAGGGCGATGCGCCAGCGGAGCGGCATGGGGTGGAGAACGAAGTTCGCCGGTTTGCCGGCTTTTTCAAGCACGCCGCTGCCACCGCGCGCCGGACCGTCAGATGTCCGCCGTCCCTCCCGTTGACATTCCTCTCTCCCGACCTAGCTTGCGATCCTGCCAGCCCCATCCCCATGCCCGCACCCGAACTCAAGATTGAAACCCTCGTCAGCGGCTCCGGCGCGGCGCCCCGGAAAGGCGACCTCGTCACGGTCCATTACACCGGCACATTCGAGAACGGGGAGAAATTCGACAGCTCCGTCGATCGCGACGAGCCCTTCGCGTTCGTCCTCGGTGCCCGCCAGGTGATTGCCGGCTGGGATCTCGGCGTGGCCAAAATGAAGGTCGGCGACAAGGTGAAGCTCACCATTCCCGGCCACCTCGCCTACGGGCCGGAAGGCTACCCCGGTGCCATTCCCCCCAACGCCACCCTGGTCTTCGTCGTCGAGCTGCTGGGGATTTCCGCCGGGTAAGCGGAAGACCATCCGTCCAATCAGTCCCGCTGCCCTCTGTTCTCCGTCCTCTGACCCCCAACATGCGTCCGCTGCCATCCGCCCTTGGTCTCGTGCTGCTGGCCCTCGGTCTCGCGCTGCCGGGTGCCCGGGGCGGGGATTTCGTCCTGTTCAAGAACATGTGGGGCGACGTGATCGTGGCCACCGACACGACTCCGGAGGGACGGACGCTCACGCCGCCCACCCCGGGACAACCTGTCTACTACCAAGGCATGTCGCTGGGCCGCAGGCTCGGTTCGATCCCGGGGGATCGGGAGCCCCCGGCTAAGGAGCTCAACCGGTTCGTCACCGATGTCCTCGCCAAGCAGGGTTACCTCGGCGCCCGTCCGGGGGTGAACGAACCCTCCTTGTTCCTGGTCGTGCAATGGGGGTATCTCACCCCGGGTACCGGCGACCTCCTCTGGTTTCTCGGCTACAACGCGGACCATGACCTCGGCGCCGCCTTCGGCCCGGTGATCGGCCCGGAAGTCTACCAGCGCAACATGCGCTCGCGCGCGATCGAAACCATCCTGTCGGACGCCCAAGGCGCGATCTACGGGATTATTGTCACCGCCTTCGAATTCAAGTCGGCCCGCACTGCCAACCCCGTCGCCTATTGGCAGACGCGCATCGGGCTCCCGGCCAGCAGCAAGACGATGGCGGAGGCGCTGCCGGCCATGCTGGTGGCCGCCGGCCCGGCCATCGGACGCCCGGCCGACAAACCAGCGCTGCTGGACGTCGACAACGCCCGCCAGGGCGTCGTCAAGCTCGACGACATCAAGTTTCTCGACGTCCTCAGCGAACCGCCCCGCGGCCCGGACTCCAGCCCACCGAAGTAATCGCCGACGGCGAATCCCGGTGCCTCACGCCATCCGTGTCTGACCTCTGATCTCTGTGCTCTGACCTCTGATCCTACCCGATGCTCACTTTCTGCCCGCTGGCGACGGAGCGGTAGATGGCTTCGACGACAATCGTGTCCCTCAGCCCTTCCTCACCGGGCGCGAGCAGGGGGGTGTCGTGGAGGATCGCGGCGGCATCGTCGTCCATCTGTTTCGCCTGCTGGTTCGGCACGGTGGCGTCGAGCACGAGACCGTCGCTGGTGCTGCCCTTGATGCCGCTGTAGGACTGGAACGGCGCCAGCTCGTACCAGCCGTTCGCATTGGTCACGCGCAGCTTGTTCATGCGCTTGCCGAAACTCGCCTCGCCCACGGCGGTGACGCCGCCCGGAAAATCCAGTTCGAAATTCATCGTCTCCTCCACCTCGGTGTAGATCTCCGGCCGCGTGGTCGACGCCTTCGCCGTGACCGCGATGGGCTCGAGGCCGGTGCCGTAGCGGAGCGCGTTGAGCGGATACACACCCATGTCGCCCATCACGCCGCCGCCCATCGCCTTCTTCTGCTTCCAGTGATCCTTCCGTGGGTCCATGTAACCGGCCTCGGCCGTGGCGCTGATCACCTTGCCGTACTTTTGCTCGCGGCGAAATTTCATGATCTGCTGTGTGTTCGGCTCATGGTGCATCCGGTAGCCGATCGCGAGGGACACCTTGTTGTCGCGACACGCCTTGATCATGGCCTCGCAATCGCGCACCGACGGCGCCATCGGCTTCTCGCACCACACATGCTTCCCGGCCTTCGCGGCGCGGATCGTGTACTCCGCGTGCATCGATGACGGCAACACGATGTAGATGACGTCGATCTCCGGGTTGTTGGCGATCGTGTCGAAACTCCCATAGTTATAGAGGTTGGCCTCCGGCAGGCGATACCGCTCCTGCCACGCCTTCAGCTTGGCCGGCGTGCCCGAGACGACGCCGGCGAGGTGACAATTCGTCGTGAGCTGCAGGGCCGGCGCCAGGATATCCGTGCTGTAGTATCCCAACCCCACCAGCGCCACGCCCAGGCGCTCCTTCTTTTTCGGCACGGTGATCGCCGCCCACGAGCGCGAGGCCATCGTCATTCCCGCCGCTCCCGCCGCCAACTGGGCCAAAAACCGTCTGCGCGTGGTCATAAGTGGATTCCTTGGCCCGAACCTACCCCGCTAGACCGCCCGGTCAAGGGCAGGCTCGTGGTCAACCTTGTCCCGGCGCCGCCATCTTTCCGGGAATAAGCCGGCCAGGCGCCTCCTCTCAGCCCCCTCACCTACGCCCGACTCAACCCAAACCTTAAATCCCGCCTCCATGTTCCCGCTCCTGATCCCGCCCCGCGTTCTCGACGTCATGCGATGCCCCGCCTGACGTGACCGCCCAATCTCCCTGTTCCAGCCGCCCGGCTCCCACCCGGATGGAGATCGAGCTGTTCCTCAAGCAGTGCAGCCGGCCCCAACTCGAAACGCTGCTGCGCACGGTCCAGCTGCGGCTCGGCTCGCCCGACGAACGCGTGGGCGATGTCGACTGCGCCCAGATGATCGCCCACCAGATCAACAACGTCCTCACCGTCCAGCGGGTGAACGAGCTGCTGCGCCAGCTCGACGAGACGGAGAATCTCCCCGGCTAAAAGTCCCGGACCATCTACCCCAGCCGCCGGCGGACCGCCCGGGCATAATACACGACCGGCAGCAGCACCAGCACCGTAACGATGCTGACGACGGTCATCTGGTTTTGTTCGGCGCCGGGATTGGCGAGAATCGCCCGGGCGGCCGCGTCGTTGACGTGCGCAGCGAACGCCACCGGCGCCTCGGCCGCGCGGCCCGCCAGGCCGAACCCGCCGCTCTGCGCCGTATCCCAACCGAGGGCGGACAACCACCCGAAGGCCTTCACGCCAACGGAGGCGCACCCCATCGCCAGCCAGCCGAATGCGATCGTCCCCAAGCTAACCAAGCCGAAGCTGCAACTGCCAATGGAAACCAGGCCCACTGACACCGCGCCCACGCTGACCGGCGCCACTGCCAAGCCGCCCCAGGCGCAGATCAGGCCGTAGGCGCGATCCCCGCCCGCCAACCAGCCGAACACCGGCGGCTCGCCCTCGTCCGGCGACGAATACCGGAAGTGCACCAACGGCACGCCGCAGAGCGTCAGCCGGCTGCGATATTCCCCCGCCGCCGACCCGACCTGGTCGCGGGCGTCGCGAAAGAGCTCCGGATGCGCCCGCCGCTCGGAGGAACGCAAGGCCCGCATGGCCCGCATCACGCGGATCAGGCTCACGGGGAACACCACCAGGAATCCCACGACCAGCACCTGGGTGATGCCGGCAAACACCTCGCGCTGCTCCCACCACCGCCACGAGCCCGCGCGCAACAGCCACAGGGCAAGCAGGAAGGCCAGCGCCCCGAAAAAGACCGCGATCGTGACCTTCACCACCATGCGCCGCTCTAATGGGGTGCGGGCCTGGTCAAGGTTGGCGCGCAGCGTCAGCGCCGCGCTGATCACGCCGCTGCACGACGCGATGAGCGTCGCCAGCGCGGTGGTCTTGGCGAGGGCGCCGCCCTTGGCGGCCATCCCGGCGCCGACCCCGACCACGGCCGCCTGCACCGGCGTCGGCGCGACCAGGATCGGCAGGGCCGCCAGCGTGGCGATCGTGAAGAGCTTGCCCGGCGTGGTGCGGGCCAGGGCGCCCTCGACGAAGGCCAGCACCTGTTCCTGCAAAATCTTCCGCCCGCGAGCCAGCCGCTGCTTCACGGTGTCCTCCGTCAGGTCGAGCGCCGCCGCGACGTGCTCCACCGAGCGGTGCTCCCGGTAATAGAGCACCAGCGGCTCGCGGTAAATCTCCGGCACGCGCTCCAGCGCGCTCCACATCAGCGCCTGCTCCTCCTGGTGGACGGCCTGGTCTGGAACGGCCTCGTCGGCGGACGGCACCTCCGCCGCCTCGTCCAGCGGGTCCGCCCGGCGCACCGGTTCACGCCCGTCAGCCCGCCGGAACCGGCTGACTTTGAAACGCAGGATGCCGCACAGCCAGGGCCGCAGCTTCTCCGGCTCGCGCAGGTCCGCCAGCTGGCGCCAGGCGTCGATGAAGGTCTCCTGGGCGATGTCCTCGCTCTGGGCAACGCCGCCCGTCGCCGAGAACGCCAGGGAGCAGAGCAGGCGCTGGTAGCGTTCCACAATCCGGCCATACGCCCGGCGGTCGCCGGCCAGCGTGGCCGCGACCAGTTCGGCATCGCTGGTCAGGACATCGGGGAAGGACATGGATTCCGGGGTGGGACGCATAGCATGGCTTACCTGCAGGTGCCAGAAAAGCCCCAATCGGTGACAAGGTTTCTTCAAAAAATGCCTTTATTTTCATCCGGGCGGAAATCCTGTCACCGCGCACACCCGTTCGGGCACTCATGGGCGAACCTTCGTATCAACCCATCAAAAATTCATTCCCATGCATCCCCTCCTCCGCCCGGTGTTCGTCCCCGTCCTCCTGCTCGCCACCACGCTCCGCGCCGCCACGCCCGCGCTGGTCGACGATTTTTCCAACCCCGCCCAGACCGCGCGCGGCGCCGGCCGGCTGCTCTTCACCGACAAGGACGCCGGCAGCCAGTCCAGCGCCACGCAGCGCTGCGAAAACGGCGTGCTTGTCGTGCAGGGCGAACTGAAACCCGGCCGCGGCGCGCCGGCGTTCATCTCGATCCCCCTGCTGCTCAGCCCCGACGCCAAGCCGGCGGATGTCGGCGCCTACACGGGGGTCCGCCTCCGCGTGAAGCTCACCCAGGGCATCCTGACCGTGCAGGTGTCGAGCGCCGACGTCGACAACTTCGACTACCACTCCGCGCCGGTCGGAGCGAAACGCGGGGAATTCACCGAGGTGCGCGTGCCGTTCGCGGACATGAAGCGCGCGTGGTCGGCGCAAACCGCGCTCAACTCAACCTAAAGCTCGTCACCAGCGTAAACTTCGTGGCCTTCGGTATGGCGCCGGGCGCGTTCGCGTTCGAGGTCGACGAAATCGGTTTCTACTGAGCCGGTGCGTTGCCCATGACCACGCCTGCTCCCGCCCTCCCCGCCCCGCGGCTCGACTACCTCGACGCCACGCGCGCCTTCGCGCTGCTGCTGGGCGTCGTCTTCCACGCCAGCCTATCGTTCTCGCCCTATTTTATGGGCTGGGCGGTGCAGGATGTCTCGACCGGCCAGCTGGTCACGGACTTCTTCCTCGTGAGCCATTCGTTCCGGATGGAGCTGTTCTTCCTGCTGGCGGGATTCTTCAGCCACGGGCTACTCCAACGGCAGGGACTCGGCGGCTTCCTGCGCTCGCGCGCAGTGCGGCTCGGCGTGCCGTTCACCGTCGGCTGGTTCATCCTGCAGCCGCTGATCGTGTCCGGCTGGATCATGGGGGCGGCGAGCCTGCGCGGTGACTACGACTACTGGGCGGGAATTCGCGGCGGCTTCGCCACCCTGCGCCAGCTGCCCGCGGGCCTGTTCACCGGTTCGCATCTCTGGTTTCTCTACTACCTGCTGCTGGTGACCGGCCTGTGGCTCGTCCTGCGACTGGCGGTGGTGGCCGTGACGCGGGCGCTCGGCGGCGAACCGGCCCTGGCGCGGCTCCGCTCCCGCCTCGACGCGGCGGCCGGCTGGCTGGCTCGTTCCGACTGGGGGTTGCCCCTGCAGGTCCTGCCCACCGCGGCGGCGCTGTGGGGCATGCGCTTCTGGGGCATGGACACACCGGACCAGTCGCTGCGCCTGCATCTGCCGGTGCTGGCCGTGTACGGGGGATTCTTCGCGCTCGGCTGGGTGTTCGGGCGACAATCGCCTGAGACCATCGCTGCGTTCGGCCGCATCACCGTGTCACGCGTGCTGCTCCTGGCCGCCAGCCTCATAGCCTCCCTGAAACTCAATGGCATCCAAACCGATCCCGGGCATCCGCATTTCACCGCCGCGCATGTGGGCTTCGTTCTCGGGTATGCGACCCTGATGTGGACGCTGGTATCGCTGACGCTCGGGGTATTCCGGAAGATCTGCTCCCAGTCCCGTCCGGTCATCCGTTACGTCGCCGACTCGTCCTACTGGATGTATCTGGTCCACCTGCCGGTGGTGGTGTGGCTGCAGGTGGCCGTGGCGGAAGTTCCCGTGCACTGGTCGCTCAAGCTGGGCTTCGTGTCCGCGGCGACGGTCGCGCTCGCGCTGCTGACCTACGACCTGTTCGTCCGCTCGACCTGGCTGGGCCAGATCCTGAATGGCCGCCGGCGCGACCGGGTGCTGGGGGCCGGGCTTCGCCGGCAACCCTGAAGGGCCGGCTGCTGACCGCGATCACAGCGATGCACCCTTCCGGCCGGCACACGGGTTTTCGTCTGGCCTCGCGGGGCAGGCGCCGGATCCTGTCGGCCATGCCCCACGTCCCCGGTTTGCGCAGTTGTTACGCGAAGGTCGGCCGGCTCGTTTATTTCGGGCGCATGCTGGACAAGCTCCGGCTCCATGCGGCGGCGCAGTTGCCCGCCGAATACCAAAAGAATCTCGGCGACGGCCAGTTCTTCGTCCTCGACGGGCGCTGCTGCCGGTTCCTCGGCGTCCGCTATGCCGATCTGCGCGACCGGGCCCTGGCCGGGGGTACGGACGAAGAGGTGCTCGCGTGGGCCCATGCCCACGGCACGCCGCGCACGGACGAGGAATGCCACATGTGGAATCGCTTCCTCCTGAAGCTCGGCTGGCGCGACGAGCGCTCCGCCGTCCTGCCCCAGCGCATCATCGACGCCGGCCTGACCGGCAAGCCCATCGAGACCCTCATCGACCACATCGAATACGACGAAGGCCGCGACCCCGTCGCCACGCGGGCATGGGATTCGGTCTGAGCGTAGGCTAATAGCCTACTTACCGGTTCGGTCCTTGGCGCCTCTGCGTCTTTGCGTGACGTCAATTTTCAATTCGGAATCTCGGGCTCGACGAGTGCCGCCAGGTTGATGAGCGACTCCTGCCAGCCGAGGTAGCACATCTCCGGGGGAATGACCGCGGGCACGCCAGCCTGCTCGATGGCCACGTCGGTGCCGACCAACACCTTCTTCAGGGTGACCGTCACCTGCATTTCCCCGGGCAGGTTCGGATCGTCGAACTTGTCCGTGTAACGAAGCTTCTCGCCGGGCACGAGCTCGAGGTATTTCCCGCCAAAGGAGTGGCTCTTCCCATTCGTGAAGTTCGTGAACGACATCCGGAAGGTCCCGCCGAGCTTGGCGTCCAGGTGGTGAACTGTGCAGGTGAATCCGTTCGGTGAGATCCATTTGCTGAAGGCCGCGGCGTCGAGGAACGCGCGGTAGACTTTCTCGGGGGCGGCTTTCAGGACGCGGTGCAGGCGGATGGTATTGGTGGACATGGGGTGGTTCTCCTGGGGGATGAAGCTGGCGCGGAATGAGGGGATTTCAACACGTCAACGAACGAACCCGGCTTCCGCGGACAGGGTATCTGCAAAAACTAGCCCATAAGCGTCAGCACCACGTGACGGGTGTGCGGGGCACGGCGGTGTTCCCACAGGAAAATCCCCTGCCACGTGCCGAGCAGCAGCTGGCCGTCGGCGAAGGGAATCGTTTCGCTGGTGCGCGTCAGCGCCATCTTGATGTGGCTGGGCATGTCGTCGGCCCCCTCGGCCGTGTGCGTGAAGTGCGGGTCGTCCGCCGGCACGAGCCGGTCCAGCCACGCCTCCAGGTCCCGGCGGGCGGAGGCATCCGCGTTCTCCATCAGCACCAGGCTGCAGCTCGTGTGCTGGCAGAACACCGTCGCGATGCCCTCCAGCATCCCGCTCTTCCGCAGCGCCTGCGCGACCGGCTCCGTGATCTCATGGGTGCCCGCCCCCCGCGTGCGGACACTCAGTGTCGTTTGATATACGGCCATGTCCCGACGCTACGCGCGAAGCGCCCAGCGGCAAGAGCTGGCGCCACCAAACCCGCCTTGGTTCCTTCGCGACCTTTGCGCCCTTCGCGTGAGGTCCTGTCTTGGAATCTGTCGTTTCGGTGAAAAACTCGTTGCCCCGGCCAACGTCTGAAGTAATCACATGTCCGCGGGCTGAAACTCATGGAAGTCAAAGAATGCTATCAGGTGCTTGAGCTGGAGCATGGCGCACCACGCGACGCGGTGCAGGCCGCCTATTCCCGTCTGATCGAGCGCTGGCACCCGGATGGCATCGCCGCCTCGGGCGGGCCGAAGGCGGTCGAGAAGGCGAAACAAATGATCCAGGCGATCAATACCGCGTACCAGACCTTGACCAAGACCTCGGCCGCCGCCGGGCCACCGGGGCCGAATTCCCCGGTTCCTGCGCCCGGATCCGCGGCGGGAGGCCCGAAAACACCGGCCGCCCCGGCTTCAGCGCCGGCGGGGAAAACCCCGAAAGCGCCGCCCCCGCCCCCGCCCTCCCCCCTGCGCCGCTATGCCCCCATCCTGGGGGCCGTGGGCGTGCTCGTCCTCATTCTGATCGTCAGCAAATGCATGTCCAAGTCGCCGGAGGAGGTGAAGGCCGCCAAGGCCGAGCTCGAGGCCCAGACGACCGGCCGCCTCGCCGTGAAATCCAACCGCGCCAACACCACGATTGAGGTGACCCGCATCCCGGCCGCCGGCGAGGCTGCGTCCGCCCCCCGCAAGGGCCCGGCCGACGGCGCCGCCGAGCAGACGCTGGCCACCCTGCCCCCCGGAAAATATGCCCTCATCGCCCATTCCGACGGGTGGCCGGATATTAACCAGGAGGTCATCGTGGAAGTCGGACGCACGACCGACGTCGCGATCAGCTTCAAGAGCGGATCGCTCCGCCTGGATTCCCTTCCCGCCGGCGCCACGGTGAAGCTGGGCACGGCCGTGCTCGGCAAGACGCCGGTGGTGATCGCCCAACTGCCCCCGGGCGAGAACCAGCTGACCCTCGAATACCCGGGCTGGCCGGTGCGGACCTTCAAGACCACCATCGCCGAGAACGTGGAAGCCACCGAGACCATCCGCCTGCCCCACGGGAAGCTGATCGTGGAAAGCTCCCCGCCGGGTGCCACGGTCCTGATGGGCGGAAAACCCGCCGGCCTGACGCCCCTGACGCTGGAATACTTCCCGGTCGGGACCTGGAAGTTCGCGCTGCAGGCCAAGGATTTTCCGCCGCTGGCGGTAACCGCCACGATCGAGGATGGCGGCGAGGTGAAGATCAGTCCGGAGCTGGGTTCTGCCTTCCCCCTGCTGGATCCCCCGGAGATCCTGCGTGCCGTCTGGGTGCAGGAGAACCCGGACAAACTCTCGCCCGGTTTCGACTCGGTCACGGGCCCCTACCAGCCGCAGAACGGCATCGTGAAGAACCTGCACCGGAAAAGACTTTATGAAAACTGGCTGCGCAAGAGCTACCGCTTCTCCGCGATCGTCAAGGTCTACGACCCAAACACGGCCCAGGTCGAAATGGTCGAGGAGAAAGGCGACCTGTCCCGGTATCGTGTCCTGGCGAAACTCTCGCCCCGCGCCCAGGGCGACAAGGACCTGATCGCCCAGCTGGCCAAGGGCGCGACGTTCACGTTTTACGGCCGGCTCAGCGGGGTCGAGGAGCCGAAATGGCCGGCCAAGGTCATCACGTTCGAAATCTCGGCGGCGGAACCGCTGCGCGGCGACTCGCCCGCGGCCCCGTAGCCGGTCGTCCGGCCCGGCGGCGCTCAGTGTTTCTTCAGCGCCTTCAGCAGCCGGTTCACCACGTCATTCTCCAGGGCGATGGGATCCATCTGCACGGACAGGATCGCCTTGCAGGAATTGCAGCTGTAGGAAATTGCCTTGTAGGAGGCGCCGCCGATCCCCGCCAGGGCCGTGACGTTCTCGATGCGGCAGGTGGAGACAACTCGCCCGCACTTCGGGCACTCTCCGGCATGGATGATCGTGGTCATGGCATCGACGTTTGGTTGATTTTGATTGTTCGGCAACCGCAACTTGGCCGCGGTGCAGGCATGTTTGCCAGACCACCGGGGTTCCGGCTTGTTCCTTGCCCGGGCGCTCAGTCCGAGCGCAACGCTTCCAGCGGATCCATCTTCGCCGCGCGCCAGGCCGGCAGCCAGCACGCGATGAGGGCGGCGAGGCCCACGGCCCCCGTGGCGAGGAGCAGCGGCGGCGCCGTCAGGCCGTCCATGCGATACACGAGCGACTTCAGCGCCGACGAGAGCGCCAGGCTGCCCACGAGGCCGAGCACCAGCCCGGCCGCGACCCAGCGGCTGCCCTGGACAAACACCAGGCGGATGATGTCGCCTTTCAGCGCGCCGAGCGCACCCCGCACGCCGAACTCCCGCGTGCGCTGCTGCACGGAATACGACAGCGTGCCATACAGCCCGACCGCGACGAGCCCGAGCACCGCCGTCATGAAAAAGTTCACCAGCCCGGCCACGGCCCGCTGGCTCTGGGTGGACTTGCCGACCACCTGGCGCATCGTGCGCACCTCTTTCAGCGCCAGTTCACCGTCGATCGCCGCGAGCTCGCGGCGCAACAGCGGGGTCAGTTGCGCCACGTCCAGCGGCGTCCGCAGCACCAGGATCGCCCCGCGGCCCCAATGGCCCTCGGGCGCCGTGTACATCTCGGGCTGCACCTCGGCGGCGGCCCCCCACTGCTTCACGTTTTCCACCACACCCACCACCCGGGCCACGTACCACGGCTTGCCGGGAGTGTTGCCGCGCATGAGCTCGCCGATCGGGTCCTTCTTCGGCCAAGCCTTGTCCACGCAGGCCTGGTTGACCACCACGCCGCGGATGTCGCCCGTGCGGTCCTCCGTCTGCAGGTTGCGGCCCTTCCGCAGGGCCAGCCCCATCGTCTTGAAATAATCCTCGGTCACGGACGAGCGCTCCACCTGCATCCGCTTCTGCGTGGGATCGTAGGTCTCGTCGTTCACGAGGGCGTTGGTGTTGTTCCCGCCCTCGAGCGGCAGCTTGGAGGTGATCGCGGCACCCGTCACGCCGGGCAAAGCCCGCGCCCGTTCCACCAGGTCATACCAAAAGCGCACCCGGGCGTCGTCCTTCTCGTAGCGCGGGCCGTTCAACGCGACCTGCGCCGTGACGACGGCATCGGTCGCCAGCACCTCGTTTTCCTTGAGAATCTTCAGGTAGGCCGTGGAGAACAGCACCGCGCCGTTCGCCAGCACGAACGCCACCGCCACCTGGCCGATCACCAGGCCGCGGAGCATCCGGTGCCGCGCCTGCGAGCCCACGGCCCCGCGCCCTTCGCTGCGAATCACGGTCGCGACCGAGGTGCGCATCGCCGCCAGCGCCGGCGGCAGCCCGGCCAGCAATGCCGTCAGCGCCGTCGCCCCCAGCCCGAACGCGAGGGCCGGCGCGTTGAGGATGATTGCGGCCTTGCGCGCGTCGCTCACCGGCGCGAGCACCTGCAGGATCTTCACCCCGCCGAACGCCAGCGCCACGCCGAGCGCGGCCCCGGCCAGCGCGAGCACCGCGCTTTCGGCCAGCGCCAGCTTCATCAGGGCGCCGGGCGAGGCGCCCAGCGCCACCCGCACGCTGAACTCGCCCTGCCGCCGCGCACTGCGCGCCAGCAGCATGCTCGCCACATTGCCGCAGGCCACCAGCAGCACCAGCGCCACCGCGCCGAAGAGCAGCCACACCTGCTGGCCGATGTCCCGGGTCATCTCCTCGTGCAGCGAGCGCACCAGGAATTCCTTGAGGGTGTTGGAATCGGGATACAGCTGCTTCAGCCGCTGGCCGAGCGTCTTGATCTCCGCATCGGCCGTCGCGACCGACACCTCGTCGCGGAGCCGCGCGATGCCGAGCAGGTAGTGGCTGTCGCGCCGCTTCAGTTCCTCCTCGTCGAACGACCGCGGCGTCCAGAGCCGGGGGGCCTCGGTCCGCATCCACGGGCTGACAAATTCAAAACCCGCAGGCATGATGCCGACGATCTCGGCGTCCTTGCCGTTGAGCCGCACCTTGCGGCCGACGGCCAGCGCATCGCCGGCGTACAGCTGCTGCCAGAGGCTGTGGCTGAGGATGACGACCGGCGCCGCGCCCGGGACCTGGTCGGCGGGCTCGAACCAGCGGCCGAGCAGCGGCGGCACGCCGAAGGCCCGCAGGACATCCGCGGTGCCGGAGACACCCTGAACCGACTGCGCGTTCTCGGTCCCGACGTTGAAGGACTGGGGCTGGTAGACCCCAAAGGCGGTGAAGCTGGACGACTGCGCGCGCAAGTCATGGGAGTCGGCGGGGGACAGCGGCCAGGAGCTGCCCGACCACACATGGGCGAGGCGGTCGGCGGCGGGATAGGAAAACGGCGTGATCACCAACGCCTGCAGCGCGCTGAAGATGGCGGTCGTGGTGCCGATGCCCACGGCCAGCGTGAGCACGGCGGTGAGCGCAAACCCCCGGGAACGGGCGAGCGAGCGCAGGGCCAGAAACAGGTTGGAGAACATGGTGTGTGCCGGGAAAACCCCGCCCGCCGGGAAAAGTTACGGGTTTTCTCCTCAAGCCGCGGCCGGGATGTGCCGACTTGGTGCTTTGCCCTGACGCCCTCCTTCCGCCCCAAATCGCCATGAACTACCAGAACCACCAAGTCCTGCTGGTCGAGGACGCCCCGGTGATCGCCAAGCTCACGGCGCAGATGTTGCGGAAATCGGCGACCCACAAGTACACCCCGGTGCACGCGAGCCGGCTGGACGAGGCCCTCGCCGCGCTCCGGGGCGGGGAGTTCGACGTCATCCTCCTCGATTTGAACCTGCCGGACAGCAACGGGCTCGACACCCTCTCGGCCATCATCGCCGTCGCACCGGACGTGCCCATCATCGTGCTGACCGCGACCAACAGCGACGAGATCGGCCTGCGCGCCGTCCAGCTCGGCGCCCAGGATTTCCTCATCAAGGGCGAATACAACGCCCAGACCTTCGAACGCGCCATCCTCTACGCCAGCGAACGCCACCGGCTGCAGCGCACCATCCGCCAGCTCGCCGTGGTCGACGAGCTCACCGGCCTCTACAACCGCCGCGGGTTCAACACCCTCAATCCCGACATCCTCGCCCGGGTGAAACTCTCCGACGCCCGGGGCTTCGTCTGTTTCTTCGACCTCGACCGCTTCAAGCAGATCAACGACCAGCTTGGCCACGCCCGGGGCGACGAGGCACTGAAGGAGTTCGCCGCCACCCTGCAAAATACCTTCCGCAAGGACATGCTGCTCGTGCGCCTGGGCGGCGACGAGTTCGTCTGCATGGGCCTCGAGACCCAGCCCGGCCAGGTCGCCGGGCTCCTGCAGGCGCTGCACGCCGCGCTGGCGGCGCGCAACGCCGCGGGTGATCCCGCCTTCCCGCTCGAGGCGAGCGCGGGCGTCGTCTATTTCGACCGCCACTCCACCCGGACGATCGAGGAACTCAGCGCCGTCGCGGACACCGCCCTCTACGGGAACAAGCAGGCCCGGAAGCGCGCCCGCAGTTCTGCCCCCGTCCTCGAGGAAACGGTGCGGTAGGTCGCCCCTCTCTACTCCCGCATCGACTCCCGGCGGGCTTTCGCCTTGGTTGATTGCGTGCCTGACGAAGCCGATCCCCCGCGCAAGAACTACGGATTCAAGGAACGCGAGTTCAAGCGGGACAACGTGCCCAAGCCCGCGGAACCACCGATGCCCACGGCCAAGGAGCTGGCGATCATGGCCGGACCCGTGGCCAAGCACGGCCAGGCCGCCGCCGGCCGGGCGAAGGCGGAGGACCCCAACGACGTCTATGCCGCCCTCCAGACCAACCGCGCCGTGGAAAAGAAACTCGGGCTCAACGAGGTCGAGGTCCGGCAGATCAAGTCCCGCCGCAAGCGCGACTACTGGCTGCTGCTCATCTCCTGCGAAGTTGCCCTCGGCACGCTCGCCTACACCGGCCGCGGCAACGCCTTCGTCCTCGCCTGCTCGGTGGCCGGCATGGGCCTCATCGCCTTCGGCCTCACCTGGATCATGTGGCAGGTGATGAACAAGTATTAGCCGGTGTTTACCTGTAGCGGCGCTCTATGAGCGCCGTTGAATGCCAACTTCCTGTGCCCGTCGGTCATAGACCGCCGCTACAGAAGAACGATGCGCCGCCTATTCCTGGGCGCGGAGCACCAGCCGGTAGCCCATGTAGTCGGTCGCGCGTGTGTCGGGCTGCAGCTCGATGCGCGAGGCCGAGCGGCAGTGGACCGGAGCGATCTTGTAATGGCCGCCGCGGAGCACGGCGTCGCGCTTGCCCTTGATGCCATAGGCCCACTCGGCGACGTTGCCGTGCATGTCGAACAGGCCCCAGGCGTTGGCCTTCAGCTTGGCGGTGGGCGCGGGCTCCCGGAGCCCGGCGCCGCGCAGGTAGTGGGCGATGGCGTTCAGCGCCGGGTCGTCGCGATCGCTGATATAATTGTGCCCGTCGTTGAAACTGGTGTCCGTACCCGCGCGGCAGGCGTACTCCCATTCCACCTCCGTGGGCAGGTCGGCCACGTAGGCCAGCGACAGCTTTTTCAAGGTGGTGTTGAGCCGCTCGATCACGCCCCCGCTGCCGGTCAGGTCACGCCATGACACCTGCTCGACGGGCCGGGTGCCATCACCCAGCGCGCGGCTGCTGCTCGGGTTTTTTCCGGTCACGGTGTTGTGCTGGCGCTGGGTCATCTCGGTCTCCGCGATATAAAAGCCCGCGGTCACTTCCGCGCGCGTTGAGGGCAGGTCCGAGCGCTGCTGGCCCGCCTCGCCCGCCTTCGTGCCATATTCGAAGCTGCCGGGCGGAATCCATTTGAACTTTATCAGCGTGCCGCCGCCCAAGTCGACCGTCACCTCGGCCGGCGGCGGGGTCCGCTCCATGGTCAGGGTCAGCGACTGGGTGGATTGCTGGATGTCGACCTCCTGGGCAAAATCCTGGTAACGCGCCAGCGTGGCCGTGACCGTCAGCCGCCCGGGCCGCAGCTCGAAGGTCGCGTTGCCGCTCGCATCGGCCACCACGCTCTGGTTGTTGACCATGACCTTGGCCCCGGCGGGCAGGCCCGTGAAGCGCACCGCGTGCGGCGGGATCTGTTGCAGCGGCACGGAGTCCTCGACGTCGTCCGGATTCTGGCCGACCTCGCCGTCCCATTCCTGGTAACCGTTTGCGCGCACCTTGATCGACAGCGGGCTCTTCGGCCCATCGAGGACCACCTGGCCGCTGGCCGTGGCCGTATGGGTGCGGCCGCGATAAGCCACCTGCGCACCGGCGGGCAGGCCGGTCAAAGTGAGTTTGCGCTGCACCACCGGCTCGGGGCCTGCGGGCGTCGCGACGACGGGCGTCTTGACGGACTCCGTGGTCGTGTTGGCCGCCACCGGGGCGGCCTGCTGCACGGTTTCGGGTGCCGGCGGCGGCGGGGCGGCGAGGAACTTCCAGGCGCCAAAGCCGACCGCGCCCAACACCAGCAGCGCCGCCACCGGGATCAGGGGATTGGATTTGCGGACCGGCTTCGCCTGCAGTTCCTGCAGCGCCACGAGCGCCGCATCCGCCGTCTGGTAGCGGCTGGCCGGGTCGTCGGCCAGGCTGGTCGCGATGAACTTGTCCCAGCGCGGATCGAGCCCGGGCACGAGCTGCGAGGCGAGCTTGGCAATGCCGCTCGGCTTCTTGCCGGTCAGCAGGTAATAGGTCATGATGCCCACCGCGTAGATGTCGGAGCGCCCGTCCGAGGGCTTCATGTTGCGGGCCTCGGGCGACATGAAATCGATCGTGCCGACGATGGCCCCGGTGGTGGTCACACTGTCACCGCCGCCGAAGGGCGCATACGTGCCGCCCGCCTTCTTGTATTCCTCCTCGGCCGCCACGCGCGCGAGGCCGAAGTCCGAGATCTTGGCCTCGCCGGTCTTTTCCATCAGGACATTGGCCGGCTTGAGGTCGCGGTGGATGATGCCCGCCTTGTGCGCGTGCGCCAGGCCCTGCAGGATCTGGCCGGTGATGCGGGCCACGTCCGCCGCGGGCAGGCCCGAGTCCTTGGTGCAGTGCGCGCGAAACCAGTCCTCCAGCGAGCCGCCGTCCACGTACTCGAGCACGAGGTACAGCTTGCCCTGGCTCTCGCCGAAGTCGGTGACGTTCACGATGTGGACGTCCTTGAGCCGGGCCACCATCTCGGCCTCGCGCTTGAAACGCGCCACGAAGGATTTTTCCAGCGCCAGCTGCGCCGGCAGCACCTTGATGGCAAAGCGCTTCTTCAACGCCGTGTGCTGGGCCAGATAGACCACGCCCATGCCGCCCGCCCCCAGCACCTTTTCGATTTTGTACTGTCCGACCGTATCCCCGGCATTGAAGACGTCGGTCGCGGTTCCCCCGCTGCTACGGGGAGCAAACACGGTTTTTTCGACAGGTTGGTCCATGGGCGTCCGGCCATACAAAGGACGGGGCAGACGTAAATCCAGTCTAGAAACTAATCCCGTGTTGACCCCTCCTTGGCCTACCGGCTTAGCTAGGGGCCTATGACGCGACTCCTTGCCCGTTCCGCCCTTGTCGTGCTGGCCCTTTTCGCCTGCTCCACCGCCCATGCCGTCGCCCTCATCGTCCGGGCCACCCCCGATGGGGCGATGGTCACCATCGAGGGCAAGACGCTCGCCTCCCCCGCCACCTTCGATCTCAAGCGCCGCGACGAGCCCTACACCGTCGTGGTCGAGAAGGCCGGCTACCAGACCGAGACGACCACTTATTCCACCAAGCAGAAGCTCAAGGAGCTCCCCGTCGCCCTCCAACCCCTGTCGCTCACACGCGACGTGACCATCAAGACCAACGTCGACGGCGCCACGGTGACCATCGATGGCAAGGCGGCCGGCACCACGCCCTTCGCCAAGCCCGTCACCTTCGTCCGCACCGACAAGTCCTCCCCGTGGCAGACCCTCACCGTCACGCTCACCAAGACCGACTACCAGACGGAAACCATCCGCCTCACTTCCGAAACCCCCGCCCCCGCCCCGGTCACCCTCTCGCAGCTCCGGATCGAGCGCACCTTCCTCGTCAGCACCAAGGCCGGCGACAACGCGCCCATCGAGGCCACCCTGACCCTCGACGGCGCCGATCGCGGCAACGCCCCGCAGAAAATCACCGTGGCCTTCACCCGCTCCGACAAGACCAAGCCCTGGCCCACCTTCACCCTCAAGGCCGAAATCCCCACCCTCTACCAGCCGGTGCAGACCGTCCTGGCCCACGATTCCTTCGACAACGTCGCCCTCGTCCTGAAACCCGTGACCGAGCTCCCGGTCGCCCTCTATCCCCCCGCGATCGAGATGACGCCCACCGGCGCGCGCCTCACCGTCAACCTCACCACCCGCATCGCCACCCTCGACAGCAGCGAGCGCGGCGCCGACATCACCGGCCTCGCCCGCCTCACCCGCTTCGCCCGGCGCGACCAGAACCCCAAGGCCCCGCTGCAGGCCCTCAATGCCTACGCCATCACCCCCGACGGCCAGTCCGCGATCCTCTCCCTCACCGCCCAAGATGACGCCGGCAAATACTACTCCGGCCTCTTCCTCAAGCGCGTCGAGGACGACGGCGGCGGCATCGCCCGCCTCATCGACAACAACAAGCGCTACTACGATTGCGCCCCGGTCATCGCCCCCGACTCGAGCAACATCCTCGTCTTCCAGTCCAACCGCGGCGATCTCGCCAAGCCCGACGTCTTCCGCATCAGCTTCAGCGAAAACCGCACCTCCGGCGGCGTCGCCCGCATCACCAACGACCAGCGCTTCAACTTCTCCCCCTCCTACACCGACAGCAACCGCGAGGTCGTCTATCTCTCCATCGAGCCCAACTACCCCCTCGCCCAGGCCCAGCTCAGCACGGTCAAGATGGATGGCGCCCTCCCCACCCAGTTCCAGATCAACGCCGAGGAGATCAGCCACCGCGAGCCGACCAAGATCTACTTCACCCGCCCCGACCAGACCAACAGCAAGCGCCAGATCTTCTCCGTCGAGCCCGACGGCCGCCTCGAGACCAACATCATCTCCGACGACTCCTTCCTCGGCGCCAACTGCTTCAATCCCGTCGCCAGCTTCTCCAATCCCGTCCGCATCCTCTTCGTCTCCGACCGCGATGCCGACGACGCGGGCCGCCGCAACAACAACATCTACGTCATGAACGCCGACGGCTCGCAGATCCAGCAGCTCACGGCCAACGGCTCCGACGACATCCAGCCCGCCTGGTCCCCGACCGACCCGAGCGTCGTCTACTTCCTCTCCAACCGCGGCGGCGCGTACAACCTCTGGCGGTTGCGCATCAAGTAAGCCCGCCATGGACGCCCCGATGCCGCAGGCCTGGCTCGAAATGGCTGACGGTCGCATGCTCTGGCTCGAGAAGGGCGCCTGCACCCTGGGCCGTTCCACCGCCTGCACGCACGTCCTCGACCTGCCCGGCATCTCCCGCAGCCACGCCATGCTGCAGCCCAATCCCTCCGGCGGCTTCCTCCTCGCCGACCTGAAGAGCACCAACGGCACCTACCTCAACGGCCTCCGCCTCGAGCAGGTGGTCCCGCTCCGCGACGGCGACAAGATCGAGCTCGGCGACGTCGCCCTGACCTACCGGTGCCAGCAAGGCCAGGACCAGGCCAGCGACGCCGGCGCCACCTCGGTGCAGATCCACTCGGGCAAGGTCTGGTTGCTGATGCTCGATATCATCGGCTTCACCAGCCACACCCAGAATGTCGGCGCGGAGGCCGCCTCCGCCGACTTCAAGAAGTGGCTCGAGCTGATCCGGCCCGTCCTCCTGCGCCAGGGCTGCACCATCAATGCCTATCTCGGGGACGCCATCTTCGCCTACTGGCGGCAGGACAAGCAGCCCGCCGCCAAGGTCACGACCGCGCTCCGCGAGCTGCTCGCGCTCCAATCCGCCAGCCCGCGCCCGTTCCGCATCCTGCTCCACCACGGCAGCGTCCGCATCAGCGGCGGCCTGCAGGGCGAGAGCCTCTCCGGGCCGGAGGTCATCTTCCTTTTCCGCATCGAGAAATCCACCAAGCCGCTCGGCTCGACCTGCGTGCTCAGCGAGGCCGCTGCCGTCTCGCTCGACCTCACTGCTACCGCGCGGAATCTCGGCAAGCATCCCGTGACCGACTACGCGGGCGAGCACGGCTTCTACGCCCTCGAGCAGTGATAGGTAGGGCCGGTCTCTGACCGGCCTTGGGATTCCTGGCAACCCGCGGGACTGATAGTCTCGCCTCCAAAAAAATTACTCCGGCATCGTCCCCGTCCGGCTCTGCACCGCCCAGCGGTAGAGGTCCACGTAGTGCTTCGCGCTCGAACCCCACGAGAAATCCTGCGCCATGGCCCGCTGTCGCAGGCCCGCCATTTCCTCGGGCCGGTCGTAATACGTCGCGCAGGCCCAGCCGATCGTGTCACGCAGCGCGTCCACCGTGGCGTCGCCAAACACAAAGCCCGTGCCCGCCGGCTGGCCTTCGGCAAAATTCTGCACCGTGTCCACCAGCCCGCCCGTCGCCCGCACGATGGGCAGCGTGCCGTAGCGCATCGCATACATCTGGGTGAGCCCGCACGGCTCCGACCGGCTGGGCATCACGAAGAAATCGCTCCCGGCCTGGATCAGGCGCGCCAGCCCGCCGTCGAAGCCGATCTGCACCCCGCAGCGCCCGCGCCAGGCGTCCGCCGCCCAGCGGAAGGTGTTTTCCAGCCGGCTGTCGCCGTTGCCCAGCAACACCAGCTGCACCTTCATCCGGTCCATGACGGCCGGCAGGGCCTCCGCCAGCAGGTCGAGGCCCTTCTGCGACGCGAGCCGCGACACGACGCCGAACAGCGGCACCCCCGGCGATGGCTCGAGGCCGAAGCGCTCCTGCAGCTTCGCCTTGCACACGGCCTTGCCGGCGAGGTTCGTCGCGGAGTAATTCGCCGGCAGCGTGCGGTCGCGCGCAGGGTCCCACGATTCATTGTCGATGCCGTTGAGGAGGCCGACCAGGTCACCGCCGCGGAAGCGCAGCACCCCATCGAGGCCGAAACCGCCGCCGGCCGTGCGGATCTCACCGGCATAGGTCGGGCTCACGGTGGAAATCTTGGTCGCATGGCAGAGGCCCGCCTTCATTAGGTTCACCATGCCGTTGGACTCGAGGCCGTCGCGCCGGATCTCGCCCCAGGGCAGGTGGGCAAAGTCCACGACCCGCGACGGCGACCAGCCCTGGTGCTCGAGGTTATGGACGGTGAACACCGTCGCCGTCCGGCCCAGCGGCGAGGCGCGCATCGTGGTGTTCAGCATCATCGGCAGCAGGCCCGTCGTCCAGTCGTGGCCGTGGATCACGTCCGGGATCCAGCCCAGCTGCTCACACAGCGCCAGCGCCCCGTGGCAGAGGAAGGCGAACCGCATGTCGTTGTTCTCATGCGCGCCCCAGGGCCCGGTGTATACCTCGGGCCGCGCGAAATGGTCGTGGTTCTCCAGGAAATACGCCGGCACCTTCGAGCCCGGCAGCACGGTCTCCCAGGTGCGCGCCCACTGCGCGACCGCGCCGACGTCCACCCCGAGCGGCTCCGGGAGCGCCTGCCACCCGGCGTCGCGCTTCACCGAGCCATAGGCCGGGCACACCACGCGCACGTCGTGGCCGAGCTTCGCCAGGTCCTTCGGCAGCGCCCCCACCATGTCGGCCAGCCCGCCGATCTTGACGAAGGGCTCGACCTCCGGCGTGACGAAGAGGATTTTCAGCGCGGCCACGGGAAAAGCGGCGGAGGTCAGCGCTTGGCGACGGGATAGCTGCCCAGCCATTTCACCAGCGGGCACTGGCGGCGAAGCAGCTTGAGCGCCTCCTGCATGTCCGCGTCGTCGTGGTGGCCGGAGACGTCGAGGAAGAAGATGTAGTCCCACGGGCGCAGCCGGCTCGGGCGCGATTCGATGCGCGTGAGGTTCAGCTTGCGCTTGTCGAAGGGCTGCAGCGCGCGCAGCAGCGCGCCGGGCTCATGGTGCAGCGAGACCAGCAGGCTGGTCTTGTCGTGGCCCTTGCCCGCCGGGCCCGAGGGCTCGCGGCCGAGGATGCCGAAGCGCGACGTGTTGTTCTTCTGGTCCTGGATGTGGTTGGCCTGGATCGGCACGCCGTAGCGCTCGGCCGCCAGCGGCGGCGCGACCGCGGCCGCGCCCTTCTCCTTCGCCGCGTGCTGCACGCCGAGCGCCGTGCTGTCCACGTCGATGAGCTGCGCGTGCGGCAGGTGGCGCTGGAGCCAGCGCCGGCACTGGGCCAGCGCCTGGTCCTTGGAATAGACCTTCTTGATCTTTTCCAGCGGTGTGCGGGAGATGAGTGCGTGGTCGATCGAGAGCTGCACCTCGGCCACGATCTTCAGCGGCGTCTCGACAAACAGGTCGAGCGAGTCACGGACGGAGCCCTCGGTGGAGTTCTCCACCGGCACCACGCCGTAGTCGGCCTCGTCCTTCTCGACGGCGGCAAAGACGTCGGCCAGCGACTGCATCGGCCGGTAGTCCACGCTGGCGCCGAATTTCTTCAGGGCGGCCTGGTGGGTGTTCGTCGCCTCGGGCCCGAGGTAGGCGATGACGAGCGGTTTCTCCAGCGCAATGGCGGCCGACATGATCTCGCGGTAGATCGCCTGCAGCGCGGCCGGCTTGAGCGGCCCCTGGTTGGCGGCCTGCACGCGGCGCAGCACGTCGGCCTCGCGCTCGGCCACGTAGATGCGGGTGTGCGCGCCGCGCTTCAGCTCGCCGATCTTCTGGGCGAGCTTCAGCCGGGTGTTGAGCAGCTTGACGGCCTTCTGGTCGAGCGCGTCGATGCCGGCGCGGATCTGGGCGAGTTGCTTCTTGAGGTCGGGTTTCATGACGGGAGGACGGACGGGCGGTTGCGAGGAAGCCCAGCATGGAGCGGGCACGGGTGGTTAATCAACCCCGCAGGCGCGGGGAGACGTGACGATCTGGTTCGGGTGTTTTTCATGGGCGTAAAATAAAAAAGCCGCCCGGTGGGGGCGGCTCCTTGGCAAATGGGTCTGGTTTCAGGTCAGACGTTGCGTGGGGACAAGCCGCCTCCGGTTTGCGGGGCAAAATAGCCCGCAAAGGTAAAGCTGAAGTAGGCGGCGACGGAATTCATGGTGCAAGAGGTGACGCGCCGGAGCGGTGCTGTCAATTCCTGCCTTGTGTAGGGCCGCTGCTTGCCGGCGGGCCGGTCCGGCGACAAGCGCCGACCCTACAGTTCATGTTTTGCTCGCATGCGCCCGGGCCGCCGCGATGGCCTGCGCCCAGGGCGACGCCTGGCCGCAAGCCAGCCGCGCCGCCGCGCGCGCGCTCAACGCCCCGACGATGTTGCCCGTGCCGTTGTAGCCGCCGACCGCCCACGTCTTCGCCCGCACTTCCTCCAACACCGGCAGGCCGTCCGGGGTGTAGCCCACGGAGGCGGCCCAGCGGTGCGTGATTGGTACCGTGACTTTCAGGCGCTGGCGCAAAAATTTCTCCAACAGCCCCTGGATAAAATCCGTCGGCTCCGTGTCAGCTGTCCACTCCTCCTCCAGTGCGTGGTCGCGGAATCCGCCGAGCGCGATGCTGCGGTCCGGCAACTGCTGCCAGTATTCATAGCCGTGCCGCCAGTAGACCGGTCGGGAGAAATCCACTTCCGGCGCCGGCGCGGTCGCCAGCATCTGCAGGCGGGCCGTGCGGACGCGTCCCGTCAGTTCGGGGAAAAGCGCCTCCAGCCGTCCGTCCACCGCAACGATCACCGTGTCGCAGAAAACCGTGCCCTTGTCCGTGACGACCGAGCCGGGCACGATCTTCCGCACGGGGGAATGCTCGTAGAGCAGGACGTCGCGCTGCCGGAGCTTGTGCGCGATGGCCCGCACGCGGTGCAGCGGCTGCGTGACCCCGTCGGTCGGCAGGAGCAGGCCCTCACCTTCCGGCCCGGCGTAGGGCTCCGCGGCGAACCCGCAGTACCGGAGCGCGGCGAGGTGCTTCTGGCAGTCCGCGAGCTCCGCCGCGTCGGCGGCAATGCGCAGCGAGCCCGTCACGCGGACGGTCCCCGGCATTTCCTCCGCCTGCCGCTCGATCTCGCGGGCCGTCGCGCGGTAGATCGCACTGGCCGCCGCCTCGCCGAACTGCGCCACCGTCTCGTTGAAAAACTTGGCCAGCCCCGCGAGCACGAAGCCGCCGTTGCGACCCGCCGCGCCCGCCCCCGCCGGGCCGGCGTCGAGTCCCACCACCCCCACGCCGAGCGCCGCCAGCTCCTCGATCGCGGCCAGGCCCGAGCCGCCCAACCCGATGACGCACACGTCGGCCCGCGCCGGGCCTTCGAGCTTCGGCAGGGGGCGCCAGTCGCGATCGTCCCAGATCGGGGTGTTCACGCGGTGAGTGTTGCCACCCGCGGGCCGGTGGCAAGTGCGCGCGCGATTGACGCGCGACGGCGGCCCCGCCTTGATGCGGCCGACTGCCGCATGAAGCCCCTCTACGATTTCTCCTCGCTCCCGGTGGACCGCACCCTCGCCCTGCGCGACGGCATGGTGGCCAAGGACGCCGATGCCGTGCTGACGGAGCAGTATTTCGACCTGGGCCGGCGCGCCCTGGAGCTGATCCATTTCTCCAGCGTGCTCTGCGACAAACCCCACTACCCCGACATCCTCGACCTGCCCTGCGGCCACGGCCGGGTCTTGCGCTGGCTGCGCGCACACTACCATTACGCAAAGATCACCGCCTGCGACCTCGACCGCGACGGGGTGGATTTCTGCGCCAGGCAGTTCGGTGCCATGCCCGTCTATTCCCTGCCCGACCTGCACCAGCTCCCTTTCTCGTCCCAGTTCGACCTCATCTGGGTCGGCTCGCTCGTCACGCACCTGCGGCGCGACCGCTGGCTGGCAACGCTGGACAACCTCGTCAAGTGGACGCGCGAGTGCGGCGTGATCATCTTCACCACGCAGGGCCGGACCGTCTCCAGCCTGCTCGCGCGCGGCCGGCGCAACGTCGCCGAGAACATCGACAAGCCGGCGCTGCTCGAGGAATACGCCCGCACGGGCTTCGCCTACCAGCGCTACTTCGAGAGCAACGCCGAGGAGGACTACGGCCTCGCCCTCAGCTCACCCGAATGGGTGCTGCGCACGCTGCAACGCTACCCCGATATCATCGTGCGCGCCTACCTCGAGGAAGCCTGGGGTATGCAGGACGTCGTCATCCTCTACAAGAAGGCCGGCCACTTCGAGCCCCTGCTCGGCGTGCCCGAACAGAACGCCACCGAGCCGGTGGCGCCCGCGGCCAAGCCGGGCGGCTTCCTGTCGAAATTGCTCGGACGGTAGGGGCCGTTGCCCCTTGTCGTGCCGTAGGCTTGGCGAAGGCTGATCAACGGCCCGGGCGCTTGGGGACAAGCGCCCCTACCCCAAGCCGGTTTGTAACGTAATATATTACAAAGGGCGAAGCCGGCTGCTGAACTGGTAGGGCGGCAAGTCCCTTCGCCGCCGCTTGGCGCGGAGCGGAATCCGCGCCCTACATTACCTCCTCCCGAAAAATTCCCAGCAGAGCACCGCGGCCGCCGCGGAGACGTTGAGCGACTCGACCGAGTCCGCGCCGGGGATCTTCAACAGCCGGTCGCACTGCGCCGCGACAGCGGGCGCGATGCCCTTCTCCTCGTTGCCGAGGACGATCGCCGGGGGCCGCGGGATGCCGCGTTCCTTCACGCCCGCCGGGGACAGCTGGTTGCCGGTCAGGCTCGTGCCGATGAGGAAATGCTGGCGCTTCAGCTCTGCGCAGAACTCCGGCAGGGCCGGCACCCGGTAGAAATCCACAAACTCCATGCCGCCCTCCGCCACGCGCCAGGCCGCCTCGCCCGGCAGCGCCTGCGCCGGGTGATCGGGTACGATGATGGCCTTCACGCCGAAGAAGGCCGCCGTGCGCACGATGGCGCCGACGTTGTTGGCGTTGCTCACGCGGTCGAGCAGCAGCAGCGGCGCCTTGGTCCGCGCCCACTCGGCCAGTACCTCGCGCGTCACCTTCTTCAGGGGCCGCTCGCCGATCACGGCGACAATGCCGCCATGCAGCTTCGTGCCGGCGATCTTCTCCAGCTCCGCGCCGTCCACCTGCCGGTAGACCTTCTTGTGCTGCGCCAGCTGCGAGCAGAACTCGCCCGCCCGCCGGCCCGTGGCGGCGTCGAAGAACAGCCGCCGCACCTCGACCGGATGCCGGGCGAACAGCGTCGAGACCGCCTGCCAGCCGCAAACGTTGAGTTCCTTTTGCTTGGCGGGTTGCTGGGGCTTCATGGAGTGACCTCGCCGACCACGGTGAACTCCTCGCGGTCGTGATACAAGTGGCGGATGCGGAGACTCGTCGCATGCCGCACGAAGGGCGACTCGCCCGCCCGCAGCTCGCGCAACAGGGCCAGCGAGTCCACGTGGCCGAACTTCAGGTTGATGACGAACCGCCGGCACCAGCCCTGCGCCAGCCACGGCGTGACGATGTTCTGCAGCACATGGTGCGGTTCCTCGACGAGATCGCAGAACAGCCAGTCATACCCCTGGCCGGTCGCAGGCTGAAATTTGAAGGCATCCTCCAGCCGGTGCTCGATCAGCGGGTTCCCGAAGGCACCGCCCTTGAGCGGGCCGTTGTCCACGGCGATGACGCGCGCGCCGTGCTTCGCCGCGCTGTAACTCCAGCCACCCGGTGCCGCGCCGAGGTCGACCACTGTCTCTTCCGGCTGCGGCTCACGCCCGAGCACGATGTAGGCTTCCTCGACCTTGAGGTAGGAACGCGAGGGCGCCGCATCGTCGTCGGCCATGCGGCGCTGCCCGCCGGACCACGCCTCACGGGCGGCAAACACCCGGCCGAAGTCGGCAAAGAACACGAACAGCCCGCGCACCTTCCCCGCCCCACGCGGGAGCTCCGGTGCGGCCAGCTTGGCGATGCGCGCGAGTTTCTTCTTCAACAGCTCGACAAAGGCCTTCTCCACGCCACTCGCACGCCGGCCCAGGCCCACCACCTCGGGCACGGTCTGGAACAGACACGGCCACGCCGCATCGATTCGCTCGCCGCGCAGGCTCTCAAGGAAGAAATCGGCCAGCTGCTGCGCCAGGGCGTTGACCGACTCGCCTTTGAACTCGCGGGGCGCGAGCAGCGTCAGCGATGGAAAGGCCAGCCCGGTCGCGTCGCCCTCCGCCGCCAGGGCCCAGCCCGGGCCCTTCTCACCCACGGCCAGCCCCGCCTCGGTGAGCTCGCGCTCGAGGAGCGCTTCGTAGCCATGCTGGCAGAGGGATAGCATGGGGCCGAACGTGGCCGGCGTACGCCATGGGTCGACCCTAAACCGGCCCCGTCAACGTCCAACGTTGAACGCTCAACTTTCAACGTTCTAACCTTAGCCATTGAGCGTTGAAGGTTGAACGTTGGACATTGGGCGTTTTGCTGGCTGCCATCCCGTCCATGACCTGGACCCAGAATTATACCCCGCTGGGTGACAGCCTTGTCGCCTCCACGCTCGTGGCCGCCACTCCGGTGGTCGTCCTGCTCGGGCTGCTGGCGTTCTTCCGGGTCCGCGCCCACTGGGCGGCTCTGGCCGGGCTGGCCATGGTGCTGGTCGCCGCCACGACCGTCTACCACATGCCGCCGCGAATGGCCCTCGCCGCCGCCGGATACGGGGCGCTCTACGGCCTCCTGCCGATCGGCTGGATCGTGATGAACGTCATCTTTCTCTACGACATTACGGTGCAGACCGGCCAGTTTGAGATCATCCGCCAATCCATCGCGGGCTTGTCCGCCGACCGGCGCATCCAGACCCTGTTGATCGCCTTCAGCTTTGGGGCCTTCATCGAAGGCGCGGCGGGGTTTGGCGCGCCCGTGGCCATTTCGGCGGCGATGTTGATCGGCATCGGCTTCAAGCCCCTGCAGGCGGCCACCCTCGCCCTCATCGGCAACACCGCCCCGGTCGCCTTCGGTTCGCTCGGCATCCCAATCATCTCGCTGGCGCAGGTGACCGGCCTGCCCCTGCACGAACTCAGCGCGATGGTCGGCCGGCAGCTGCCCTTCTTCAGCCTGCTTATCCCCTTCTGGCTGGTGGGAGTGCTGGCCGGCTGGCGCGCCATGCTCGGGGTCTGGCCGGCCTGCCTCGTCGGCGGCCTGAGTTTTGCCATCGTCCAATTCCTCGTGAGCAACCTGCATGGGCCCTGGCTGGTGGACACGGCCAGCGCGCTCGCCTCGATCGGGAGCCTGCTGTTGCTGCTACGCTTCTGGCAGCCTCGCGAGGTCTGGCGTTTCCCCGGGGAGACCGGCGCGGACCTCTCCGCCGCACCCGCGCGCGCGCCCGCCGCCGTGTTGGTCCGGGCCTGGTCACCTTGGCTGATCCTGACCGTGGTGGTTTTCATCTGGGCGCTGCCGACCACGAAGGCCCTGCTCAATCAGATCATCGAATACAAATTCAACATCCCCTACCTGCACCAAGCCGTGCTCAAGGCCCCGCCGCTGGCGCCCGAGCTGCGTCCGGAGAACGCCATCTACATCTTCAACCTGCCCGCGGCCACCGGCACGGCCCCGCTGCTGGCGGCGCTGGTCGCCGGCCTCTGGCTCGGCCTCGGCCCGGGCGCGCTGGCCCGGGCTTACCTGCGCACGATCTGGCGCCTGCGGATTTCGCTCCTCACGATCTCCGGGATGCTCTCGCTGGCCTTCGCCTCGCGCTACGCCGGCCTCGACTCGACCCTCGGGCTGGCCTTCGCCAGCACCGGTGTGCTGTTTCCCTTTTTCTCGCCCCTGCTCGGCTGGCTGGGCGTCGCCCTCACCGGCAGCGACACGGCCTCGAACGTCCTCTTCGGCAACCTGCAGCAAATCACGGCCGAACGCACCGGCATTTCACCCGTGCTGGCCGCGGCGGCCAACAGCACCGGCGGCGTCATGGGCAAGATGATCGACGCCCAGAGTATTGTCGTGGCCGGGGTGGCCACCGCCCAGGCCGGCGAGGAAGGCCGCATCCTGCGCTCCGTGTTCTGGCACAGCCTCGCGCTGGCCGCGCTGGTCGGTGTGCTGGTGGCAGTGCAGGCCTGGTTCTTTCCCGGCATAGTGCCGTAAAGACCGCCCGAGCCGGGTGAAAATCTCCGTGCCTTTTCGCCCGCGGTGCGCTTTCTTGGCCGACCTTCATGCGCCAGCCGACTTCCGACATTCGCATCCGCACCGCCCGACCGCTCGTCTCCCCGGCGATCCTCGAGGAGGACCTGCCGCTGGCCGAGTCCGGTGCCGCGCTGGTGCATGGCGCCCGGCGGGCTATCAGTGACATCCTCCAGGGCCGCGACGACCGGCTCGTCGCCATCGTCGGTCCCTGCTCGGTCCACGACCCGGTGGCGGCCTTGGAATACGCCCAGCAGCTCAAGCCCGTGGCCGACCGCCTTGCCGGCGACCTGCTCGTCGTCATGCGCGTCTATTTCGAGAAACCCCGCACGACGGTCGGCTGGAAGGGCCTGATCAACGACCCGCGCCTCGACGGCAGCTTCCAGGTCAACACCGGCCTGCGCCTCGCCCGGCAGCTCATGCTGGACGTCAACCGGGCCGGCCTGTCCATCGGCACCGAGTTCCTCGACACCACCCTCGGCCAGTATTACGCCGACCTCGTCTCGTGGGCCGCCATCGGCGCGCGCACGACCGAGAGCCAGATTCACCGCGAGCTCGCCTCGGGCCTCTCGATGCCCGTCGGCTTCAAGAACCGCACCGACGGCGACCTGCAGGTGGCGGTGGACGCCATCGTGTCGGCCCGCCACCCGCACTGCTTCCCCTCGCTCACCCGCGAGGGCGCGCCGGCCGTGCTCGCCACCACGGGCAACCCGGAATGCCACATGGTGCTCCGCGGCGGAGCCGCCGGACCCAATTACGACGCCCTGCATGTCACGCGGGCCGTCGCGTTGCTGACCAAGGCCGGTGCGCTGCCGGTGGTGCTCATCGATTGCAGCCACGGCAACAGCGGCAAGAAGCACGACCAGCAGCCGGCGGTCGCCGCCGACGTCGCGGCCCAGGTCGCCGGCGGCTCGCGCGCCATCATCGGCGTCATGCTGGAGAGCAACCTGATCGGCGGCGCCCAGGCGCACGTGCCCGGCCGGCCGCTGCAGCACGGCCAGAGCATCACCGACGCTTGCCTGTCGTTCGCCGAGACCGTGCCGGTGCTCGAGCACCTGGCCCAGGCCGTCGCGGCCCGCCGCAAGGGCCGCTGAGTTTTCGCGCGAATCTCCTCGCCAAGCCCGGCGGGCGTTTTCAGAAATCACGGGCAATGACCCGCCGGTCGCCTGTGCCATACATTTTCGGAGCCGCCGCCCTCGGCGTCCTCATGCTGCTGGCCGCCTGTGTCAGCAAACCCAAGCCACCCGAGCCGAAGCCAAAGCCAGTGGCTCCGGTCGTTATCCCTCCCCCGCCGCACCCGGAAAACCTGCCGCCCGTCATGCTCGGCATCGACGTGCTCGAGGCCGAGGGCTTCAAGGCCATCGCCGGGAAGAAAATCGGCCTGCTCACCCATGCCGCTGGCGTGAACCGCCGGGGCGAGAGCACCATCGAGGTGCTGCGCCGCGCGCCCCAGTCCCGGCTGGTCTGCCTCTTTGCCCCGGAGAACGGACTCGAGGGCACGACCAAATCGGCGACGCATTTCGACGACGCGATCCATGGCCCCACCGGCCTCCCGGTCTACTCGCTTTACGGCAAGAACAAGCGGCCCACCCCGGCGCAGCTCAAGGGCCTCGATGCCGTCCTCATCGACCTGCAGGACATCGGTTCGCGTTCCTACACGTTCATCAGCTGGATGCGCTACACCATGGAGGCGTGCTTTGAAAATGGCGTCGAGGTCATCGTGCTCGACCGGCCCAACCCGCTCGGCGGGCTGAAGGTCGGCGGCCCGCCGCTGGATCCCGAGTGGATGAGCGACGTGGGCGCGTTCCGCGTGCCCTACGTCCATGGCCTGACGATGGGCGAACTCGCCACCATGGCGAAGGACGCCCCGCGCGTCCTGCAGGTGAAGGAGCGCGTTCGTGCCAAGGGCAAACTGACCGTCATCCCCCTGCGCGGCTGGAACCGCGCGATGCGCTGGCCCGACACCGGCCTCAAATGGGTGGCGACCTCGCCGATGGTCCAGAGCTACGATGCCGCCGTGGGCTACGCCCTGGTGAATCTCGGCTGCCAGAACACCGACTGGTATTCCGGCATCGGCAAGGACTACGTCTTCCACTCGATCGGCTATTCCAAGAATCCCAAGGGACCGAAGAAGAAGCCGGAGGAGATCATCGCGGCGATGGAAGCCTACAACATCCCGGGCGTCCGGTTCGTAAAGCGGGACGGCCGTTTCCCCGACGGCAAGCCGGCGCAGGGCGTCTACGTCGAGATCACCGACTGGGAGAAATGGAACCCCACCGAGCTGTGCTTCTATATGCACAAGCAGGCGGAGAAATGGTCGCCGCTGAAGGTGTTCGCGACGCTCACCACCGCTGAACAGCGCACCTTCCAGATCCATGTCGGCTCCACGGCGTGGTATGACGCCCTGGCGCGCGACGGCATGCGGGTGGACGTCGCCGCCTTCGTCAAGAACTGGACGGAACGCGCCGCGGTCTACCAGACGGCGAGCAGGAAGTACTGGCTCTACCCCGGGCCCGAACCCGCCCCCGCCGGCCCGGTCCCGGCCGCGAAGAAATAGCGCACCACCCGGCCGGAACGCATCACTGCGCGGCCGCCGCGCCGCCCCGGGCCACCCATTTCTCGTACTCGGCGCGGGGCATGAATTTCAGCGAGGCGGAATTGATGCAGTAGCGCAGGCCGCCGGCCGCACGCGGGCCGTCGTCGAACACATGCCCGAGGTGGGCGCCGTCCACGTTGCAGTGCACCTCGACCCGGATCATGCCGTAGCTGCTGTCCTCCGTCTCCCCGACCAGGGCCTTCTCGATCGGCTTGGTGAAGCTCGGCCAGCCCGTGCCGCTCTCGAACTTGTCGCGGCTGTCGAAGAGCGGCGTGTCGCTACAGACGCAGAAATAGACGCCGTCGGCGTGGTTGTCCCAGTATTCGTTTTGGAACGGCCGCTCGGTGCCCTGCTGGCGGGCAACGTGGAACTGCAGGGGCGTGAGCAGCTTCTTCCACTCCTCGTCGGTGCGCTTCACCCGGACCTTGCTCATGTCGATGACGACATTGGAGGGCAGGCCGCAGGCGGAGATTTCACCGGGCTTGCATTCGAGGGCATCCTTGGCGGCGGAAGGCTTGGTGGATTTCATGGTGGCGGAATAAAGCGACCCGGCGGCCGCGGTCAGGGCGATGGCCAGGGGGAGGAGTCGTGCGTTCATGCAAGCCCTAAGAGTAGCCAGCTTGGGCGATTATTCCACCCGCACCCGCAACTTGCCATCGTGGAACTCGTTCACCAGCGGCGAGCCGGGCTTGACGCCCTTGGCCCGCGACACCGGCCGGCCCTGTTCGTCGCGCACGATGGCGTAGCCGCGCTTGAGCACGGATTGGGGGCTGGCCGACTCCAGCCGTTTCCACAGGGCCAGCAGCCGGTGTGACTCCAGCTGCACACGTTTTTCAGGGGAAGTCGCGGTGAGCCGGGCCCGCGCGGTACCCAGGGATTCGCGCCGGAGCTGCACCGTGGCGCGCAGCGCGGAACCGAGGCGGTTGCGCAGGTCGTCGAGCCGGAGGTGGTTTTGCTCGATCGCGGCGGCGGGCGAGAGCAGCCGCAGGCGGCTGCGCGCATGGTCGAGCCGCTCCCGGCCCTGCGCGATGGCGGTATCGAGCTGCTGCGCGAGGGAATCGGCCGCCCGGGTGACGCGCTCGGTGGCGGACAGGTAGTGGCTGGAAATCAGCTCGGCGGCCCCGCTGGGCGTCTCGGCGCGCACATCGGCGGCAAAGTCGCACAAAGTAAAATCGATCTCATGGCCGACGGCCGAGATGATGGGCACGGCACAGGCCGCGACCGCGCGCACCAGCGGCTCCTCGTTGAAGGCCCACAGGTCCTCGATGCTGCCGCCGCCGCGGCCGATGACGAGCAGGTCGAAAATTCCCAGTTCCTCCGCCGTGTGCAGCATCGCGGTCAACTCGGCTGCGGCCCCCTCGCCCTGCACCTTGGCGGGCAGCACCACCAACCGCCCGGTCCAGCCGCGGCGCTGCAAAATCCGGATGAAATCCTGCACCGCGGCCCCGGTCGGGGAGGTAATGAACCCGATCGTGCGCGGCAGCAGCGGCAGCGACAGTTTGTTGGCCGGCGCGAACAGACCCTCGGCCGCGAGTCGCTGCTTGAGCTGCTCGAGTTCCTGCTGAAGCCGGCCGGCACCGTGCTCGATCAGGGCGCGGGTGATGAACTGGTACTGGCCGCGCGCCTCGTAGACATCGACCTCGCCATAGGCCAGCACCTGCAGGCCGTCGCGCAGCTTCACGCTCTGCCGCGCCGCATCGCCCCGGAACAGCACGCAGGCCAGCTGGGCCCCGGCGTCCTTGAGGGAGAAATACACATGGCCGCTGGCCTGCGCGCGCAGGTTGGACACCTCGCCGCGCACCCAGCCCGGCGGCACGCCTCCCTTCAATACCTCCTTCACGCGCCGCGTGAACTCCGTGACCGTCTGGATGCGGCCGGCGTCGGTCAGCAGCGGGTCGTCCGGGAGCTTCACGGGGTTTTCTTCCGACTGTAATGTTTCCGCAGCAGGTGCGTGCCGACCAGCAGCACGATGATCGCACTGATGCCGTAAAAGGCCGTCTTTCCCTTGCCGTGCAGGAGTGCATCGCCGAAGATGATAAACGCAGCGTTGAGCGGTCCCTGGATCAGGAAGGAAATCAAAAGATACCGGCCGAAACTGGCGCGCGCGAGGCCGAGCAGGTAGTTCTGCACGGGAAAGGGAATGCCCGGGGTCACACGCAGCAGCACAATCAACCCGGTCTCGTCGCCCTTCTGCACCTGCGGAATCTTGTAACCCAGCCGCCGAAACAAGGCCTCCAGCACCGGCCGCAGCACGCGGCTGGCCATCCAATAGGACAGCACCATGTTGAAAAGCATCGCGAGCAGGGCGAACAGGACGACCACCCCCATGCCCAGCTGGGCGGCGAACAACGGGCCCGCCGTGAGCGTGAACGCCATCTGCGGCGCCCCGACCGCCGGCAATATCGCCATCGACAGGAAGAACACCAGCGGACCGGCGCTGCGCACGAGCGCGAGTCCCTGTTCGATTGCCCCCTTCACGTCGTAACCGCGCAGGACCAAGCCGGCCCCGACCAGCAGCACGAGGGCCACGGCGCCGACCTTGACCAGGCGAAGGCGGCGCAGGGCGGCGGTGGTATCGATGGGTTCGGCGGGTTCGGCCATGGAGCTGACGATGCCGCGCCGGCTTTGCTGCCGTCAAGGTCGGACCGGGAAAGTTGGCTGGCCAGCACGAGCCCGGCCGGCACACTGGCGAACTTCATGTGGGCCAGCCAGCCAACCCCGGTTTTTCTCGGCACGCTTCCCGCCGCTTCGTCCTTCGTGGGCTGGACGCTGCTTTTGCTGGCCGTGGCGTGGAGCCTGCGCACGCCGCCGGATAAAAATCCCGGCCCCGGCCGCTGGGGCTGGTGGGCTTTACTGGGAGCCGTGTTGGTCTTTTTCCGCTGGCCACTCATCACGCTGCCGCACGAGCTTTACCCTGACGAGAGCCAGCTGCTCGCGGGTGCCATCACGCTGCGCCATGATCCGGTGTTCTGGCGCTCGGTGGATTGCGGCACGGCGGGACCGCTCGATTGTTACGCCCTGCTGCCGGCCGCGTTTTTTCCCGGGACCACCGCCTATGCGGCCGCCCGCCTGACCGCCGTGCTGCTGCTTTGGGGACTGCTGGTCGCCGCCGGTGAGACGCTCGCCCTGGTCGCCAACCACAAGGTCGCGCGCCTCGCGGTGCTGCCGGCCCTGGCGTTTGAAGCCCTCACCACCAGTCCCGAATTCATCCATTACTCCACCGAGCTGGTGCCGGGCGTGCTGCTCGCCTTCGCCGTGCTGGCCGGCGTGCGACAATCCATCCGACCCTCGGTCCGGAATCTATGGGCCGCCGCGCTGCTGCTGGGCGCCATCCCCTTCGCCAAGCTGCAGGCGGCACCGGTCGCCGCCGCCCTGGGCCTGGCCCTGGTCATCCAGGAGATCGTCGGCGGCCGGTCCAAAAACGCCGGGTTGCTGGTCGGCGTGGCGCTGCTGCCCGCCCTGCTGGTCATCGCGCTGGTCACTGTCACGGGCCAGGCCGAGCACATGGTCATCCCCTATTTCCTGCAAAACCTGCAGTATGCCCAGATCGGCCGGCTCTCCGTTGGCCGGAACATTCTTCAGCTGGCCGAACAGTCGGTCACGAACGGTTATCATGCCCTGTGGCTCGGCGGGAGCGCGGTGTTCTGCACGGGCGTGGCGCTGGTTGTACGTCCCGCCCCGGGCCGCCTCCGGCGCTACGGCCTCGGGGCGGCCGCACTGCTGGCCGTGTCGCTCTGCTGCATTCTCACCCCGGGACGGCCCTACCACCATTATCTGAATTTGCTGACCCTGCCGGTCACCCTGCTGAGCGGCATCGGGCTGGCCCTGGCCCTGGCCTCGCCCACCTGCCGCGGACCCGCCCTGCCCGTCGGTCTCCTGCTGCTGTGCGGCCTGCTGCCCCAGCTCGGGCTCCGCGCCTCGCCCCGGGCCGATCCCTTTGCCTATTACAACTCCACCCTCTCGGCGCGCGGCCCGGCGCACGGCGAATTGGTGGCGGCGATCAAAACCCTTTCCTCTCCCGGGGAAACCCTCGGCCTCTGGGGCTGGCGCTCCTCGCTTTATGTTGAAGCCGGCCTGCCCCAGGCGACCCGCCAGGCGAATACCATATTCCAGTTCCTGACCGGACCATGGCAGAAATATTATCTGAGCAGCTACTACGACAGCCTCGTCACCGCCGCCCCGCCGGTGTTTGTCGACACGGCGGGCCCCGATGGCTTCTGGTTCAACCGGCGGAGCATGGGGCACGAGGTCTATCCGCTGCTGCGCGAATGGGTGGCCTCACACTACCGCTACATCGGCGAGTGGGACGGAGTCCGGGTCTACGTCCGGCTGGACCGGCCGATCGAGCCACCCGGCTAGCCCGCCGTCCAAATCAGGCTCGCCCGCCCCGGTTGCGCCGGCTGTCATGAGCCCCGTCGCGCATGAGCTCCGTCCCCCACGATCCCTTCCGTCTGCCGGTCCGGATCCTCGCCCTCGGCGGCCTGGCCGGGCTCGCGGCCCTGACGCTGGTGGATCGCGGCGCCACGCGGATGTTTGCCACGCCGTGGATTCTCATTCTAGCCGGCATCATCGCGGTGCCGCCCCTGGTCTTGTTGTTCCGGCTGGCCGCATCGCCGCGACCGCTCCGGCTGCCTTCGCCGGGCTGGGTGCTGCTGGCTGCCGGTGCCGTTACAATCCCGGTGCTCAGCGCGCTGCTCAGCCCGTATCGCGGGCCGAGCCTGCTGAACGCCAGCCTGCCCCTCGCCGCCGCCAGCCTGTTTCTGCTGCTGCATGACTGGCTGCAGGTTGATCCTGGGCGGAACGCGGCGCACCTCGGGCGGATCCTGGCCGGCGCCGCGGCGGCGACCGCCTTGGTCTGCACCGGTTACTGGCTGCGCGATATCGCCTCCCTGACGAAGGCCGAGCTGCTCTCCCCGGTTTTGTTCGAGATGCGCAACCCGCACCCGCTGGGCCACTCCAACTACACCGCCGGGCTCATGCTGCTGGGCCTGCCGGTGCTGGCCCAAGCCGCGTGGCGCACGCGCGGACCACTCCGCTCCGCGGCCATCCTCGCGACGGCGCTGGTCGTGCTGAACCTGTTCACCAGCGGCAGCCGCGGCGGCCTGATCGGGCTGGGCGCGCTGGGGGTGGCTGGCGTGGCCGCCGCCGGGCTGGGCTGGAAACGGTTTCTGCTCATCGCCACCGGCGCGGTCGCACTCGCCGCCTTGCTCGCCGTGGCCAATCCGCGCATCCGGTCCATGCTCGGACCCCGCGATCCCCTGGCCGAACCGAATCCCAGCACCGTTCAGCGCTCCGCCATGGCCGAAGCCGGGATGATGATGGGCCAGGACCGGCCGCTCCTCGGCTGGGGCCCCGGCACCACTCCGCTCGCCTACCCGCGCTATCGGCACGCCCTCGATGGCGGCACCGAGAACGTCCTGCAACTCCACAGCACGCCGGTCCAGCTCTGGGCGGAGACCGGTGCCGTGGGTGTGCTGGCGGCACTCTGGTTTTGCGCCTTGGTCGCCCGGAGTTGGAAACGCATGCCGGTCGCCGCCGCGACCCTGGCCGGTTACGGCGTGTTCGCGCTCACCGATTACCAGCTCGACGTCCCGGTTTTTGCCGCCGCGCTCGCGGCGTTCACCGCGCTGCTGGCCGCACCCGCGGCGACCCCGGCCGTTCCCCGCCGCCGGCTGGGCCTTGGCCTGATGCTGCTCGTCGCGGCGAGCGTGATCGTCCTGCTCGGGGCCCGCGACCGCGCCCCGCTCCTCAACACCGCGGCCCTGACCCTCGCCCGCGATCCCGCCCAGCACGCCCGGGCCGTGGCCCTGCTCAACGAGTCGCTCGCACTCAATCCCGACCAGGAAATCGCGCACTTCAATCTCGGCTGGTTGCTCGTCGTGCCCGAACCGGCCAAGGCGGAAAAGCACTTCCTCGCCGCGGCCCGCCTCGTGCCGGACAAGGGCGGCGTGTATTTCGGCCTCGGCCTCGCCCGCCTGAACCAAGGGCGCAACGCCGGCGCCGCCCGCGCCTTCGCCCTCGAATGCCTCAACGACCCGCGCTTCCTTGCCTCACCGTGGTGGACTGTGCCGGCCATCGCGGCGCAGCGGACCGCGACGGCCACGGCCTTTGCCACCTTGACGGCCCGCGCCCAGGAACCGCGCCTCACGCAAGGCTGGGCCAACCGGCAGGCGGTCCTGCTCGCCACCCTCGCCCCGCGCCTCGGCGAGGTGTCGCCCGGCCCGGAGGCAAACTACCGCCGGGAACGCATCGGCTACCCCGTGCTCATGCGCAACCTCGACCTCGCCCCGCCCCTCGATCTCTACGACGTGCGCGAGGATCCGCGTTTTCCCGCCGCGGTGCCGTTTCCCCTGCCCAGCAAAGGCTGGCTACCCTCGCCGCTGTTGCTCAAATTGCTCGACGCCGACCCGGCCGATCCCGAGTAGGTTCCCATGCCCGGCGCCCCGACCAATTCCCTGCGCGAAACCACGCTCCCCGCCGTCCTCCTCGCCGGGGACACGCTCGTGGCTTTCTCCGGCCTGACGCTCGGCTACTGGCTGCGCTACAACTCGGCCCTCGGCGCCCTCGGCATCGACGTGCCCGAGGCCCGCTTCGGCAACTACCTGCCGCTGCTGCTCGTGGGCGTGGGCTTCCTCGTCGGCGCGTTCGCCCAGCAGGGACTCTACGACGGCCGCATGCTGCTGCGAAAACAGCACAGCCTGAACCTGCTCGCCCGCGGCACGGTCTTCTGGGTCGTGGTCTACCTGGCGTTTTCGCTGGTGATCAAGTTCGACCCGCCGATCTCCCGGCTGTTTGTCGTCATTGCCGCGGTGGTCACGCTCGTGCTGCTCTGGCTGTGGCGCGAGATCTTCTACCGCGTGATCACGGGCACGGCCCTGCTGCCGCGGCTCCAGCGCCGGGTCGCGCTGCTCGGCTGGAATCCCGCCGCGCAGGGGCTCGTCCGGGAGGTCCAGAAAAGCCGCGGCCATCCCTACACCATTGTGGGCAGCATCGATGACGGCACCCACCCGCCGATGAACCCGCTTCGCGGCCTCGGCTCGGTCGACGCCCTCGGCACCATCCTGCGGGAGGAACAGATCGACGTCCTCATCGCCGCGCATCTCGACATCCCGGCGGAAAAACTGCGCGCCATCACCGCGGTGTGCGAGCGCGCCTACGTGGAATGGAAGGTCGTGCCCGCGGCTTTCCCGATTTTCCTGACCGGGCTCCGGCTGCAGACCGTGGGCAGCATCCCCGTCATCGGCGTGGAGGATCTCGCCATCTCCCGCCTGTTCAACCGGGTGACGAAACGGGTCATGGACCTCGTGGGCGCGCTCGTGGGGCTGGTCGTGTCCGCGCCGGTGCTCGCCGTCCTTGCGGCGTTGATCAAGGCCGAGTCACCCGCCGGCCCCGTGTTTTTCCGGCAGACCCGCATCGGGGCCGGGCACCGCGAGTTCACACTCTACAAGCTCCGCTCCATGCGTCCCGACGCCGCCGCCAGCGACGCCGAGAACCAAAGCACCAAGGCGGGCGATCCGCGGCTGCTGCGCATCGGCGCCTTCCTGCGGCGCTGGAATCTCGACGAGCTCCCACAGTACTGGAACGTGCTGCTCGGCGACATGAGCCTCGTCGGGCCGCGCCCCGAGCGCCCGCACCACGTCGAGCAGCTTTCGACCGTCATCCCGCACTACCTGCCCCGCCACCTGGTGAACCCCGGCATGACCGGCTGGGCGCAGGTCAACGGCCTGCGCGGCGACACCGATCTCGCCGAGCGCATCCGCTACGACATCTATTACATCGAGAACTGGTCGCTCTGGCTCGACTGCCAGATCCTGCTCCTGACCTTTCTCCGTTGGAAGAACCCCTCCTGACCGCGGTCACACCGGCCGCACGGCCCGGTGCCCGCGCCACTTCGCCCGCAGCCGGGCGACCCGTTTCCAGAGCCCGAACATCGCGCGCCATTTCGCCCGCGCCAACGCCGAGGTCCCGAAGTGCTTCAGGTAGACGTCGCGGTTGGCGTCGAAAATCGCCGCCGACATCCGGTCTAAGTCCTTGGCCACGCTCAGGCCCTTGAGGTGGGTGATGCGCTGGCGGCCGTCATAGACGATCTGGTAGCCGGCCCGCGCCACGCGGATGCACAGGTCGAGATCGTCTCCATACATGAAGAACTGTTCGTCGAACTGGCCAACTTTCTCGAAGACGTCGCGCCGGCCCAGCATGAAGGCTCCGTTGATCGCGCCGACCTCGTAAGTTCCATCCACCGGCCGGTGCGTGAGATTGTAGCCGGAGAAGAATGCCGTGCGCGGGAACGCCGCGGCCAGCCCGCTCGCCCGGCAGAAGCCATCCCAGAGCGTCGGAATGGAACGGCGGCAGGCGAGGTCCATCGTGCCGTCGGCCAGCACCAGTTGCGGCGAGATCAGTCCCAGCGCCGGCTCGGCCAGGGCGCGCTGCACGCAATGTTCCAGCGCAGCAGTGTTGCTGATCGTGTCGGGGTTGAGGAAGAGCACGCACTCACCGGTGGTGGCGCGGTAGCCGAGGTTGTTCGCGCGACCGAAACCAAGATTGGTCCCGGGTTCGACCAGGCGCACTTGCGGGAAGTCGCGGGCGACCCACTCCGCGACACCGTCACCCGGCGAGTTATTGACCACGCAAACCTCGACCGGCCGGCCGAGCAGCGTCGCCGGCAGCGAGCCGAGGCACGCCGGCAACTCGGCGCGCGACCGGTAGGCGACGATGATGACCGACAGGCTGGGCCCGGAAGCTGACATTCCCTCCAGCCTTGTCACTCTCCGCGCCGACCGCAACGCTGCGGATAAGGTCATGTCCACCCCGCTCATCAGTGTCATCCTGGTCTGCCGCGATCCCGGCGCGCGTCTGCGCGCGGCCCTGGAGAGCGTCTGGACCCAAGCGGGCGCGGATTGCGAGCTGGTGGTGATTGACGGCGCCTCCACCGATGGCACACGCGAATGGCTGGAAACCCAGCGCGCCCGGCTCAGCACGCTGGTCTCGGAGCCTGATCACGGCGTCTATGATGCCATGAACAAAGGGGTGGCCGCCGCCCGGGGCGACTGGGTGCTTTTTCTTGGGGCGGACGACCGCCTGCTCGACGGCGCGCTCGCGGGCATCGTTCCCAGCTTGAAGCAGACCACCGCGGGCGTGGTCGTGGGTGAGGCGGCCTACGATGACGGGCGCGTCTACCGGCTGGGTGCAGTGACGACCGCCGCCGTGCGCCGGAATTTTGTGCATCATCAGGCGGCATTCTACCGGCGCACGCTGTTCGCCAAGCACGGTAAATTTGACGGCGCCCTGCAGCTGCAGGCGGACTACGATTTCAATCTCCGGCTGGTGCAGTCCCAGGTGCCCTTCGCGGCAAGCCCGGTCCGCGTCGCCGCCTGCGCCAGTGGCGGCCTGAGCGATGCCGGCAGCTGGGCGAACTACCGTGAGGAGATCGCCGTGCGGCACCGCCATTTTCCCTCCTGGCAATGCTGGCTGTGGGACCTGGGCTCCGTCGTGCGCTACCTGCGCAAGAAAATCCTGCGCAGCCCGGCGAGAAACCGGCCGGAATAGCGGCCGAGCCCGAGCCGGCCGGAGACAAACTTGTCGCTCAACCGCAGCCAGTCGCTGCCGAACACGATCCGCGCTGGCAGCGCCCGCCAAAAGTTACGACCCAACCGCACGGCATGCCTAGGTGTCGTCACGGACAGCCCGGCCGCCGCCGTGCGCAACGCCCGCCAGTAGGCCCCGTACAACGCATTGCGCAGCGCCGCCGGCATCACCCCGTAATCGAGCTGGCCGGACTGCCACCACCAGTCGCCCCGGATCGCGCGGAAGCGGGCAAAATGGAACACGACGAGCGGCTGACCGTCCACGTGCACCCCGTCAGGCGGGTAGTCGTAGCGATGGTTCATCCAATTCCACGGGGCGAGATTCACGCCCGGGTGCCGGCACTCCACCACGCCCGAGAACCGCCGCGGCCATTCCTCCAGGTACTTCTGGTCGGCGTAGCGATCCGCTTCCAGCCGGTCGAAGCACCACTCGAGGCAACGCTCGCGCCACCAGTCGAGACAAGCCAGCCCGGCCTCGTCGCGCCGCCAGCCGAGCACGCCGACGTTGTAGCGCCCGTGGCGTTCATAGTGTTTCAGGAAATCAGGAAACCGGTGCGCGCCGAGCAACACGCTGCCCCGGTTCAGCTCGTCCCAAATTGGCTGGGGACTGGAGAAGAAGAGGAAATCGGCGTCGAGATAGACCAACCGGTCGATCTCCGGCTGGCGCTGCAGCAGCCAGCGCGGCCAGCAGGGCGAGAGGGTGAAGTAATACTCCACGCGGGTGCGCGTTGGTTTCACGGCGGTCAGCGCTTGGTCACCCGCTTCCAGCTCCGCCAGCGGCACCACCCGCAGGCCGGGCTGGCGCAAAGCCGTCAGGGCCCGGGCCGTCTCGTCATCGAGCGCCAGCACCCAGAGCACCGCCGCCGGGTCCTGCGCCGCCAGCGACCGCGCGAGGGCCACGCCCTGCGCCAGGAACCCGCCGTCGAAATACGTGCAGTAGTGGTTCATCCCGGCCGGGCGCCGGATTTTTGCGCCAAAACCACATTGTCGAGGTAGAGATCCGGATTCGCCGGCAGCAACCAACCGGCCAGGACCCCGAGCAGGTTCACCGGTGCGATGACCAGCAGCTGCACCAGTCCGTTGAGCGGGCGCGACCGGGTGCGGGTGATCTTGTAAAGGTACCCCGACGCGAGCTGCGCGAGCGCCCGGCCATCGGCATTGGTCTTGCGGTGGGCGATGACCGAGAAGCCCGCCCGCTCCAGCACGGCGCGCAAACCAAAGGACGAGTAACGGGCAAAGTCGTGCGGCTGCTCATGTTCATCCCATGCAAAGGGCGTGGTCAGAAGCAGGCTGCCGCCCGGGCGCAGCACGCGGTTGATCTCACCGAGAAATTCCGCCGGCGTGAAGATGTGCTCCAGCACCTGCGAGCAGATCACGGCATCAAAACTCGCGTCCGGCACGGGAAAACCGCCCCCCGAATAATAGAGATCGGCTTCCCCCAGCTGCCGGGCCGTCGGGGTGTCGAGTTCCAGGCCCACATAGTCCGTCGCCGGCACCAGGTGGCGGTAGGGCTTGCGGCCGCAGCCGACGTCGAGCACCCGGCCGCGCAGGCCGGGGAAAAATTCCGCCAGCCCGCGGTGGAGACCGCGCCGGGCGAAGTAGTATGGATTCACCGCCAGCCCCCACCCGTTCGGGGTGAACTGCTGCCGCCACCACCAGCGGCGGAACCGGCCTGGGGCGGGGGCGCTCATGCGTCGAGGCGCGCGAAGTGAAAGGAGCGAAACTCCACGCCGGCCGGGGTGGCCACCGCCTCCGGTTGTTCGTGCACCAGGCGGTAGCGCCCGGCAAACGCCGCGAGAAATTCATCGCGGCCAAAGAACCAGCACGGATAACTGGCCGGATAGATGGACCGCGGCACCCGTTGCACCATCAGGCGCGTCGCGCCTTCGCGCGAAAATCCCGTGCGCTCGACGATCACCCGCGCCGGGCCGGCCTGCAGGAGCTCGGCCAGCGTCGCAAAAGGGTCCGGCAGGTAGCACAGCACACTGGCCAGAAGCAGCACATCGGGCATGCCGGCATCACAGGCCTCCCGGATGGAGGAGTAAAACCTCAATTCCTCCGTTTGGAATTCACGCCGGCCGGCCTCGACCAGCGCCGGCTGCTCCACCACCGACCAGCGCAACGGCGCGCAACCGCGCAAGCGTTCGCGATTCTGAAAGTAGAGGCTGCCCAGCGATCCGCCGAAATCCAGCACCGTCAGCCCGCCGCCGCGCGCCTGGGCTGCTTCGCGCAGGACTCCCAGGGCCGGCCACACCGGCGCCGGCTCATGAAACACCACCCCATCGCGTTCATAAACCGCCTGGCCGGCGAGCACCTGTCGCGCCGCGGTCGTCACCTTCGCGGTGATGGCCGCACTATCGTAGCCGGAACAAGCGGCCCGCGCCGCCGCCCAGTCGGGAAAATTCCCTTCCCACCGGACGCGGAAAAAACGCTGCTCGATCGGCCCCAGCAGGCCCGCGGGCAGGAACTTCCGGGCCAGCCGTTTCATCCGACCGGCCAGAGTGGGCGTGCCCGCCCCGGCCGCAACCTGCCAGAGTCCGCGACACTCCGGATGTTCGCCGCCCTCGGGCCAGGCGGAAGGCAACGGTGGCGCGGCCGACAGGGGCGGATTCTCCCAGCCCAGGGCTTCACCCGCATTGGTGGCTCCCTGGTCAAAGCCGATGTGTTCCACCATGCTCCACGGCGGCCGCAGGCACAGCCCGCCCTGTTGCAGGTGATGATAGAGCCAGCGCACCGCCCAGATGTTTTTGCGTGCCTCGTCCCGCGCCATGCGCGGCAGATCGGCCCCGTAGGCATCCGCCGCCAGGCCCCGCGCTTCCACCGCCGCCATTTTCTCCACCGCCGGCTGCTCCATGCCGCGCCAGGCGCGCGCGTAACCGCCCCACACCCAGCAGTCGGCCCGGGCGTCAAGGTAGGGCTGGTCGGCCACGTCCGCCGGCGTGACCCGCGGATGGGTCCAGGCCGACACGCTCATCACCCGCAAGTCGCCGGCGTAGTGGCGCAGAGCGGCACCCAGCCAGTCGTAGGTGCCCGGCACGCAAATCAAATCATCCTCCCAGACAATGAAGGCCTCGTGCCGGGCCGCGACTTCCGTGACGCCCGCCAGCACATTGCGACCGAGGCCGAGGTTGGCCGGCCGCTCGATGAGCCGGAGCTCGCACCAGTCCACCGCCCGGAGCAGGGCGCGCGTCGCGTCGACGGCGGCGGCGTCCGCCCCGCCCTTTGCCCCGTCGGCATAGGCGTAAATCAAGGGCACCTTGTTTTCCCGCAGGCAACCGAGCACGCGCGCAAGATGCTCCGGCCGCGCGTAGGCGAAAAGAATCACGGGAATAACCATGGTCACAACCCCAGCACATTATCCGGCCGGTAGAACACCGTGGTGCATTTGCCTTTCACCACCCCCGGTGCCAGCCCCCAAAACTCCACCGACCGGAAGCCCGCGGCCTGCAGCCGGGTGATCGCCGGGGCGTATTCGGTCCGCTCGGCATCATCGAGCACGAGCACGGCCGCCGGGGCCAGCCGCGGCAGCACCGCCTCGACGCATTCCACCCGGTCCACCCCGTCCACCAGCACGAGATCGGGTGCGGTAGCGCACTCCGCCAGCGCCAGGGCATAGGCTTCCGCCCCCGCCGGTCGCACGAGCAGCCGGACGTTGGCCGGGAGCTGGCCGCGCAACCCGGCGGCAAAGGACTCGTCGTGCTCGACCGCCGTCACGGCCTTGACCCGCCGGGCGAAATAGCGGGTCGAGGCCCCCGCACCATATTCCAGAATCGTCCATTCCGGCTTCAGCCGCGGCGCGAGGAAAGCAATGCAGGGATAGGTCAGCCAGGGCAGCGGGTCACCCCCGGCATCGACCATCGCTGCATCCCGCACACTGCGCACCCAGCCCGTGTCGGCCAGGTAACCGTCGGTGATCAGCGTGCCCAGCTTGCGCGCCAGGGCCGGCCGGGCCAGCAGCCGCAGGGTCCGCCACGCTTTTTGCGTCGGGGTGAGGGGCTGGTGGATTTCAGCGGCTTCGGACATAGCGATACCAGCGAAACGGGATGAACAAGGCGCGGGCCTGCATCCACGCAGACCGCCGCACCGGGGCAAAGCAAAACGACGACAGCCAGGCTGCCACGGCTTGCGCGATCACGGTGGCCAGCGCCGCCCCCAGCGCGCCCTGGCGCGGAATCAAAATCCAGTTCAGGCCGACGTTGATCAGCAGGCCCGCCCCCGTCGCCGCCAGGTAGAACTGCGTGTGGCCCTCGTTCACGAGAAACTGCCCCCGGGCCACCCCCAGAAACACGAACACCACGGACCAGATGTGCACGGCGAGCACCGGGGCCGCGCCGGCATAGTCCGGCCCGTAGGCCACGCCGATCACCCAGGGGGCCAGCAACGCCAGGGGCAGCGCGATCGCATAGGCCAGGCCCGCGTTCAGGTCGTAGCTCAGTTGCAACCGCTCCGCATACGCCGCGGCGTCGCGCTCCCGCGCGCGCAACAGCGATGGCAGCAGGCTGGACGCCAGGGCGGTCGGCAGGAAGTACCAGACCTCGGTGAATCGCACCGCCGCCGCATACACGCCCACCGCCGCTTCCCCCTGCAGCAGCCGGAGCATGACCGCGTCGACCCGCAGATAGAGGACGACGGCAAATCCGGAAAGCAACAGGGGCCAGGCCTCGCGCAACAACCCCCGGGCCCGCGCCGGTTCGAACCGCGCCAGCTGCAGGACCAGGCCGTCACGCCGGGCGAACCATCCCAGCAACAGGCCCACCACCACCATCTCGATGACCGCCGCCCAGGCAAAGGCCACCAGTGGCGCCTGCTGCAGGATCAGCCCCACGCGCACGGCCGCACCCACCATCAGGCCGGCCACCTGTGCAAACACCGACCACTTGGCCTGCAGCCGGGCCTGAAACCAGAGGTCGTTGACCCACAGCACCGGTTGAAACAAGGTCAGGGCCAGCACCGGCAGCAGGACTTGCAGGCTGGATTCCCCGCTGAACCGGCCCCCCAGGCTGACCAGCGCCCACGCCGTGCCGGCACCGGCCAGGCGCAAACCCCACACGGCCGCCAGCAGGCGGGTCGCCTCGCCCGGCGACCGGATCAGCTCCCGCCGCACCACGCCATCGAGCCCCAGCTCCGCGAGCAATAGCGCGATGCCCACGATCGCCAGGGCGAAATTCAGTTCCCCGTAGCCGGCCGGCCCCAGGTAGCGCGCCACCCAGAACCCCACCCCCACGTTGAACACCAGCCGGACGCCTTTTTCCACGACCAGCCAGCCCAGATTGCCCGAGGCGGCCTGCACGCCGGGCCGGGCTAAAAAGTTTTGAAACGCAGAAAACAAGCATCGGCATGCTGTTCCCGACCCCTGAAGCAGTCAACGGTTGTCCCCGCAGAATCAGCTTCCGTTACACCGGCCACAAACTAGCTTCCCCCCGCCCCGCATGAAACTCTCCATCGTCATTCCCTGCTACAACGAGCGGAACACCATCCGCGCCATCGTGGACGCGGTGCGCGCGGCGCCGATCGCGGACAAGGAGATCATCGTGGTCGACGATTGCTCCGCCGACGGCACGCGCGACATCCTCAAGAGCGAGATCGAGCCGCTGGTGGACAAGATCATTTATCATCCCGTCAACTGCGGCAAGGGCGCGGCGCTGCGCACGGGCTTCGCCGCGGCCACGGGCGACGCAGTCATCGTGCAGGACGCCGACCTCGAGTACGACCCGCAGGAATACCCCAAGCTCCTGAAACCGATCGTGGACGGGAAGGCCGACGTGGTCTTCGGCTCGCGTTTCATGGGTGCCGACGCGCACCGCGTGGTCTATTTCTGGCACATGGTGGGCAACCGCTTTCTCACCCTGCTCTCGAACATGATGACGAACATCAACCTCACCGACATGGAGACCTGCTACAAGGTGTTCCGCCGGGAGGTGCTGCAGAAAATCACCATCGAGGAGAACCGCTTCGGCTTCGAGCCGGAGATCACCGCCAAGATGGCCCGGCTCGAGGGCTGCCGCATCTTCGAGGTCGGCATCAGCTACTACGGTCGCACCTATGCCGAGGGCAAGAAGATCGGCTGGCGCGACGGCTTCCGCGCCATCTACGCCATCCTGAAATACAACCTCAGCTGACGCCCCGGGCCCGGGCGGGGATTCACGTCCGCTTTAACAAGCCCGGCTTGCACCCCGCTGGCGGTGCTGTCATGAATCCGGCCGCTCCATGAGTGTTTCCGCCCCGCCGCCCTCCGTCACGGTCGTCATCCCGATCTTCAATGAGGAGGCCGTGTTGCCCGAGTTGCTCGCCCGGCTGACCAAGCTGTTCGACGGAAATCCCGCCGTGAGCTGGGACACCCTGCTGGTGGATGACGGCAGCCGCGACCGCTCGGCGGCGCTGGTGCGCGAGCAGGCGGTGCGCGACCCGCGTTTCAGGCTGATCGAGTTCAGCCGCAATTTCGGTTTCCAGGCCGCCCTCGCCGCCGGCCTGGCCCACGCCCGGGGCGAGGCGGTCGTCACGATGGACGCCGACCTGCAGGATCCGCCGGAGATCATCCCGGCGCTGGTCGCGCAGTGGCGCGAGGGCTCCGAGGTCGTGCTCGCCGTGCGCCGCACGCGCCAGGAAACCGGCGTGCGCCGGGCGGGCATGGACCTGTTCCACGGCCTGTTCGGGCGTGTGGCCGATTTCCCCATCGAGGCCAACACCGGCACGTTCGGGTTGATGAATCGCGCCGCCGTCGCGGCGCTCAACCAGCTGCCGGAACGCAACCGCTTCTTCCCGGGACTGCGCTCCTGGGTCGGCTTCGCCACCGGCGAGGTCCTCTACGACCGGCAGGAACGGGCCGCCGGCCAGCCGCAGCAGACCCTGCTCAAGCTGCTCCGCTACGCCCTGGACGGGGTGTTCAGTTTCTCCTATCTCCCGCTGCGCGTGCTCACCTACGCCGGGGTCTTCATCGCGCTGATGGGCTTTGCCGCCGCCACGTTCTACGCCGTGCGGCGCCTCCTCGGCATCGAGACCGCGCCGACCGGCTACACCACGCTCGTCACGGTCGTGCTGTTCCTCGGCGGCGTGCAACTGATCGGCATCGGCGTGCTGGGCGAATACCTGGCCCGCGTCTACGATGAGGTGAAGCAGCGCCCGGCCTACCTCATCAAACGCAAGACCGGCCTTGGCTAGACGGCTCGGCATCTTCCTCCTGGTGCTCGCCCCCGCCCTGCTGGCGGTCGCAGCCTACTGGCTGCTCTTCACCACCCTGATGGCCTACGATGACGAGGGCTACGTCCTCGTGTCGCTGAAAAATTATTCCGCCCACGGCGGGCTCTATGCGAAGGTCTACAGCCAGTACGGGCCGTTCCTCTATCTCCTGCACGACGCCGGGCACCGCCTGCTGGGCTACGAGTTTACCAACACGACGGGACGCCTGATCACCCTCCTCTGCTGGCTGTTCACCGCCGGGGCCTCGGCCCGGCTGGTGTGGCGGCAGACCCGTTCGATCGCGTGGGCGGCCTTCACGCTCGGGCTGGTTTTTTTCCACCTGTGGCTGATGGTGAGCGAGCCGATGCATCCGGGCGGATTGATCGCAGCGCTGGTCGCACTCGGTGCCTGGCTTGGTGCGCTGCTGATCGAACGCCGGGCCATGGGGGCCCTCGCCGTGACCGCCGGCCTCGTCGGCGCCACCCTGTTGCTGACCAAGATCAACGTCGGGGTGTTTTTCCTCGCCGCGGCCGGCGCATGGTTTGCGGTCCAGCTGCGCGAGCCGGCCCAGGCCCGGGTGGCCACCGGGCTCGCCGCCGCTGCGCTGCTCGTGCTGCCCTTCGGCCTGATGCGCGCGGGACTGGACGAGGCCCCGGGCCGGTTGTTCGCGGGCTTGTCCGTGGTCGCCAGCCTCACCGTGCTGGCCGTCGCCTGGCGCGAGCGCCAGCCGCTCACGGGTTGGGGTGATGCGGCCCGCGGCGCGGGCGCCCTGTTGGGCCTGGGCGCGCTCGTGCTGACTGCCGTGTGCTGGCGCGGGACCAGTCTGCCTGAATTGCTCGAGGGCGTCCTGCTCGGCCCGTTGCGCCATCCAGGAGTCTATCATTTCTCTCCCGCGTGGAAACCCGGTGCCGCTCTCGTCGGGGTGCTTTCGTTGCTGCTGGCCGGACTGGTCGGGACCGACCGCACGGGCCGCTTCAACTGGCTGATCGTCGGGCTCCGGCTGGTGCTCGCCGGGGGATTCGGCCTCGCCTGCGTGGAGTGGCTGCCCTTCTCCGGCCACAGCATCGCCATGTCCTACCTGGTGCCGCTGGCGTGGATCTTCGCCCTGCGCCTCGACCGGGACAAGGGAAGCGGTACGGCGGGCGTGGCGACTTGGGTCGGGCTGCTGCTGGTCCTCCAATACCTGCACGCCTATCCGGTGGCGGGCAGCCAGATCGCGTGGGGCACGTTCCTGATCGTGCCGCTCATGGCCCTCGGCCTGCACGATACCCAAACCTTCATCGCCCGGCACGGCCGCCCGGCTTTCGGCGCGATCATTGCAGGCGTCGCCCTGATTCTGGCCGTCGGCTCGGCCGGTCGCCTGACTTACATTGGCTGGGTCCGTTACTCCGGGAGCGAACCGCTGCGGCTGGTGGGGGCGGAGGACGTGCGCCTGCCGGAGGCCCCGGCCAGTGCGACCCGGCTCATGGTCCTGAACGCCGCCGCGCATGCCGACCTGCTGTTCACGCTGCCGGGCATGTTCAGTTTCAACCAGTGGACCGGCCTCCCGACCCCCACGCTGGCCAACACCACCCACTGGTTTTCACTGCTGAGCCGGGCGCAGCAGGAAGAGATTGCCGCCGCCCTCGCCCGCAGCGAGCGCCCGGTCTTCATCGCCCAGCGCTACGTGCTCGATTTTCTCGCGGACAGCAAAATCCCCGTGGCCGGCCCGCTGCATGACTACCTGCAGCAAAATTTTGAGCGCGCCTTCAGCGTCGAGCACTTCGAGTTCTGGGTCCGGCGCGGGCGGACCGTTGCCCCGCTCGGCACCGTGGAGATCTATGCGCTCGGGTCACCCGCGCCGGGAGCGGCGCCGGGCAAGCTCGAGCTGATCGTCGCCATCCCGCCCGGACGCAAAATTGCCCGCATCGAGGTGGCGCCGATGGCCGGCTCCCCGCGAGTCCTGGCCCACTGGGACAAGGCCAGCGGCCCGCTGCAGGTCACGGCGATCAATCTCCGGGGTGAAGCCGTGGCCGCCCCCAGCGAAGCCGGCTGGGAGCAGCCGCTGCCCCCGCTGATCCGCCTGACTTTGGCGCTGGATCCCCTGCAAACCTTCGACCGCCCGCGGGTCGTGGTCCATGTGCGCGATGCCGACGGGGCCCTGCTCGCCGAGGCCCGCTTCAAGGATTGACGCGTTTGCGCGCCACCAGCAGCAGGCTGACACCAAAGGGGAAAGGCACCCGCCAGAAGGCGGGCTGCACAAACGACCAGCGCAACAGCCCGTTCAGCCAGGGCGCCGGCTGCTTGTCCTCTGTGCGCACCTGACCGGTCTTCGCCGGAAATAACTTCCGCCACTTGCGCACCGCCCAGACCCCGGGGTAGACCGCGACATTGGTGTAGTTCACGTGGAGCACCTCCCATTGCCCCGGCGGGAACAGCGCCCGCAACTGCGGCCGCGCATAACGCCGGTAGTGGTGCAGCGCCACATCCCAGTCGCTCCACAGCGCCATGCCCGCGGGCACCGTCACCAACGCCACGCCGCCGGGTTTGAGCAGGCGGTGAAATCCGTCCACCACCGCCCGGTCGTCCGGCGTGTGTTCCAATACATCGAGCGCGGTGACATAATCGAGCGACGCATCGGGCAAGGGCACCCGGTCGCCGGCGAGGCTGAGGATCTGGTCCGGGCGGAACTTCGTGCGCAGCAACCGCAGCGCCTCCTCATGGTCGTCCAGCACGAGCACCCGGCAGTCCGCCTCCATCTCCTTGGCAAACCGGCCGGTGCCCGCCCCGCAGTCCAGCAACAGGTCCGGTGTCCGCGGCGGCCCGACCCGCCGGAGCCAGCCACGCACCAGCTCGCGCTTGCCGGCGTAATACCAGTGCGCCTCCTCCATCCGGTCCATGTTGGCGTATTCCTCGGCGTTCATGCGAAAAACACGTGGAGGTTGTGTGCCGCGACGGAACCTGTCCATACTGCTTATCACACCTTGCCCCCGACCCGCGCAACTTTCCCGTCCCTCTGGCTGACCGGCCTGGTGCTGCTGCTGGCCGTGGGCCATGCCGCCCTCGCCACTTTTGCCGCGCGGGAGAAATCCACCACGGTGGACGAGCTCGCCCACGTGACCGGCGGCTACACCTTCAACCACTGGCACGACTACCGCTTGCACCCGGAGAACGGCATCCTGCCCCAGCGCTGGCAGGCCCTGCCCGCCACCCTGGCCGGGGCGGATTTCCCTGCCCAGTCCACCATCGGCTGGCGCAAGTCGGTCGTGTGGCTCGTCGGCTACGATTTTTTCTACCAGAGCCGCAACGACCCGGCGTGGCTGCTCTTCACCGCCCGGGCCATGAACTCGCTCTTCGGCGCCGCCACCGTGCTGCTGGTGTTCTTCTGGTCCCGCCGCCTCTGGGGCACGCCGGGGGCGCTGGTCTCCGCGGTCTTCTGCGCGCTGTGCCCGACGATGCTGGCCCACAGCGGCCTCGCGACATCCGACATGGGCATGGCGTTTTTCCTGCTCGCCGTCTCCGCCGCCTACTGGCGCCACCTGCACGACGGCCGGCGGCGCGCCTGGTGGCTCAGCGCCCTGCTCCTCGGGCTGGCCGCCGTGGCCAAATACACGGCGGTGCTGCTGCTGCCGATGGCCGGGGCGCTGGCGCTGGTGCGCACCTTTCAATCCGAGCCCCTCGTGCTGGGTGACCTCACCTTCCGGACCCGGCTGGGCCGGCTCGGCGCCATCATTGTCTCCACCGCGGTGCAAGGTCTCGTGGCGCTCGTGGTCATCTGGGCCTTCTTCGGTTTTCGCTACAGCCTCTTCAATCCGACCCTGCCGGTCGGCGAACTCAACCTCCCGTGGGAGCTCCTGCTCAACTTCGGCGGCTGGAAGGCGGCCTTGATCAATTTCTGCCGCGACTGGCGGCTGCTGCCGGAAGGCTGGCTGTACGGGCTGGCCTTCGTGCTGCAGCACGCGCAGGCCCGCGGCGCCTTTCTCGACGGGGACTACAGCATCTTCGGCTGGGTGGAGTTTTTCCCCAAGGCCTTTCTCTACAAGACCCCGCTTTCGCTGCTCGCCGGGCTGGTCGCGAGCGTCCTGCTGCTGGCCCTGCGGCTGCGGGTGGCGACGCGCACGCAGCTCGCAGGCCATTTCCTCCGGGTCGCGCCCCTGCTGGTGCTGTTCGGCGTCTACTGGCTGTTCTCGCTCACCAGCCACCTGAACATCGGCCACCGCCACATCCTGCCCATTTACCCGGTACTCTATATTCTCTGCGGCGCGCTGGGCTGGGCGGTCGCGCGGGCCTGGCGGCATTCGCAGGCCGGCGGCCTCTCCGGCGCCGCCGTCATCGCCGGCCTGCTGGGCTGGCACGCCGCCGTGGCCGCAAATATCCACCCCGATTACCTGGCCTATTTCAGCCAGGTGGTCGGCGGTCCGACGCAAGGCTACCGGCATCTGGTGGACAGCTCGCTCGACTGGGGCCAGGACCTGCCAGCCTTGAAAAAATGGCTGGGGGCCCACCGGGCTCCCAGCGAGCCCGTGTATCTTTCCTATTTTGGCTCCGACGAACCGGCCCGCTTCATCCCCGATGCCGTGCTCATGCCGCGATTGTCCAACTTTGACCGGACGCGCCCATGGTATTGGTGCGAGCCCGGCCTCTACGCCGTCAGCGCCACGATGCTGCAGCATGTCTACCTAACGGGCCGCGCGAACTGGACCGCCGAGAACGAGCGGCTGTATCAGCAATTGCGGGTGAACGAGGCCGGCTTCCGGACGCTCAAGGCCAGCCCGCCGGCCTCGACGGAGCCCATCCAGGGACTCACCCCGCAGGAATGGGCGCACGCCTGGAGCCTCTATGAACCGCTCCGCTTCGCCCGCCTGTGCTACTATTTGCGCGCCCGCCAGCCGGACGGCATGGCCGGTTACTCGATCTTGATTTATCGCCTCTCCGGCGAGGAACTGGCCGCCGCGCTGGATGGCGATACCCGGACCCTGGCCGCCGCGATCGACCGGGCCCAGGCCCGCCCCTGAACCTCACGGCACCAGCCGCGCCTCCAGCGTAGCCGGGGCAACTCCCTCCGCCGCGGACGGCGAAAAATCGACCGTGACCAAGGACACCATATCTGCCGGAAGCGAAACCGCCAGCTGTCGCCGCGCTCCCGGCGGCAGCACGTCGGTCGTTTTCCCGAGCGGCGTGCGCAGCGTGAACTGACAGGCCGCGCCGCCCGGGTTGGCCAGTTCCAGCTGCACGGGCTCGCTGCCCCACGTGCGCACCAGCAACTCGAGTCGCGGGCTTGCCTCCGAGCCGGCCAGCCGGTTGCGGTAAAGCAGGGGCGACGGACGCTCGCCGTCGCGCAACGCACGATAGGCGGCGAGGCTGAAGGCGTGTTGCTCGTCGCCCTCGTAGAGCCACGTGCGACCCATGACCGAACCCTCGCGGCCGATGAACTTCGCCGCCGGCACGATCAGCCAGCCTCCTTCCGTCCGCACCGCCTCCTCCGCGCGCGCTGCCGTGAGACCGGACAGGCGCAGGGGAACGACCCGCCGCAAAGGTTCCTGCCGGTAAAAGGCCGCCAACGGCAGGTTCATCGGCAAAGCCGGACGCAAAGGCTCGGCCGGGTGGTCAAGACGCGCCGACCAGTTGCGCCAGTGTTGATAAAGATGGAACCCCACCGACTGCGCGGGCCGGGTCACCGCCGGCCAGCCTGATTGGTAGGTGTCGAACAGGGCCGCGCCCAGTCCGTGGACACTCGTCGCCGCAACCACGGTCCACACCACCACCCGCGGCAAACGCGGCAGGGTCTCCAGCCACCAGGCGACGAGCACCGCCAGCCAGGGCGTCACCAGCACCAGAAAACGGAAGAGGTAGGGATGCCATTGCACCCGCCAGTGCATGAACAGGACGAAGGCGGTGATCGCCCCGGCCCACACCAGTGCGAGGGCCCCGTCAGCGGATTGGCGCCGGCGCCACGCGGCGACGGTCGCCGCCAGCGCCAGGACCGGCAGCAGGACCCCGGTGGAGGCCACGTCGGCGTCCGGCGCCACGACCGCGTAGATTTTTTCCAGATTCGCCCGCCGGTTCAAATCGTCGAAGGCATACGGGTCCCGCTCCGGCAGGTGCGGGATGACCGCTGCGCCCACCGACCGGACCGCCGCACGCCACCAGGGGGGCTGCGAGTTCGGTTCGCCGAGCTGCGCGAATGACGCGGTGAGGTTGAGGCGCAATTTCTCCTCCGAGCCCCGCAGGCCCGGCGTTTTGCCATGGTGCCACGTGACAAATTCCTCCGGCCCCAGCACGCCGCCGTAAGCCTGCGCGTTGCGGACGAGCACCGGCAGCACGAACACCGTGGCCGCGAGCCCGCCCCCGAGCAACGCCTTGGTCCACGCCGCCCGGCCGGCCCGGTGGCGCCACGCCAGCCAGCCGACCGCGAGCAGCAGCCCGGGGGCGAAATACACGACCGTGCCCTTGGCCCCCAGTGCGAGCCCGGCCCCCATGCCGCCCAGCCACGAGCCCTCGCCCCGTTGCAACGCCGCGAGCCACAGATAGAATGCCGCGCTCAGCACGCCCGTGGTGAACAAATCCGTGTAGGCGGAGGTGAATTGCGGCGCAACGTTGGCCAGGCCGAGCAGCAAACCCGCCGCGCCCAGCGCCGCACACCGGCCAAGACCCGTCAGTCGCGCCAATCCCACCGTCGCACCCAGGGCCAGGATGCCGCCCAGGGCCTGCGCCACCGCGGCCGCCTTGAACCCCCCGGGCAGGATCGTGAGCAACCAGGCCATCACCAGATCCGGCACCACCGGCATATAGTTGAGCCGGGCATCATCCGTCGCGATCACGGTGATGCGCCCTTCCTGCAGCCAGTGTCCCACCCGGGACAACCGGTAGGTCAGCGCATCGAACACCACGGGGTTCGACACCAAGGCGATGACGATAAAACCCACCGACAGCACCAGCAGTATCCGGGCGAGCCAGGCTTCGGCTCCCGGAGCGCGGAAAGTCCATTCCAGGTCCTGCATCAATCGGCGCAGGGCCAGCCGATCATCGTTCCGGTGCGTCCTGCGTCCGACCGCAAGCGCGCCGAGCAGCCCGCCATGCACCACCAGAAACCCCGGCTGGCCCAGTCCGCCCGTCGCACCCAGCAGAACCCCGGCCCCGGTCACCAACATGAAACCGGCGAGCCCCCAGGCCAGCATCCGCTCCAGCACACCGCGCAAATCACGCGCCAGCCAGCGCACCAGCAGCCAGGCCGCCCCCGTGACCGCGGCGGCATCCAGGAGGAAGAGCAGCAATTGCAGCAGGGATGTCATGGCCGTTGGTCCCGCCTAGGGGGCATGACGCTCACTCCACCATTCCCTGATCGTCGCCAGCCCGGCCTCCAGCAGCCAGCCCGCGAGCAGGATCATCAGCAACCAGGGCAGGGGCTGGGTCCACCGCCGGTAAACCAGCTGCACGTGATCGATCCAGGCCTGGTCATGGGGCGGCAGGAGATTCACCACCACGCACAGGCCGCCATCGAGCCAGAGGCAGAGTCCGATCAAGGCGCAGCCGAGCCGGGCGGCCCGGCGCGTCCGGTCGGCCGGCGCCGCGGCCCCGGCCTGCCGCCACAGCCAGAGCGCCGGCCACAGGATGAAAATCCAGCGGTAGGCATAATTCGCCCCGGCGACAAAGCAGGTGAGCACGACGATGGCCCCGAGCGCGGCCCGCAACCGCTCGCGCGGCTCCCCCCGCGTGGCCAGGCCCGTGGTGACGCGGCCCAGCGCCAGGGCCACGGCGCCCGCCCCGATCAGCAGTATTCCCGGCAACGCGGACTCCTTGTCCGTCCACCCGAGGTCGCGCCACATGAGCGGCGCACCCATGACATGCACCCCCGAGCCCACGGTAAACCGGCCGCGATCCAATTCCGTCCAGACACTCGCGATGGCCAAGGCTGCCGCCAGCAACGCCGCCAGCAGCACCGCCGGCATCCGCCGCACCGGCCGCACCCACAGGAAGGCCAGGGCCGCCGGGGCGGGAAAATATTTCAGCCCGGTGGCGAGCGCGAGACAGGCCACGGCCACCAGCTGGCGTCCCCAGCCGGTGGCCGTCGCCGCCATGCCGCAGCCCGCCAGCACGACGAAGATCACCAGGTCGTTGTTGGCCCGGTTGACCGCCAGCAGCACCGGCGGCGCCAGCAGCAGCACGGCCAGCCAGCCCGCCTCACGCCAGGTGCGCGGCCGGGCGGTCACCCACGCCGTCAGCGCAAAGGCGCCCACGCAGGCCGAGCCAAAGAGAAAATTATTCGCCCGGGTCAGACCCAGCCAGTGCAGCATCAGCCACCAGTCCGAGTAAACGTGGGGGCGAAACAGCGGATCCAGCGCATTGACGGTGTGCGGATCCGCGCCCGTGCGCAGCGCATCGAGCGCCGCCAGCAACGCATAGGAATCGAGATAAAATGTGCCGTAATCGTAGATCCCCAGCATCACCAGCAATTGCGGCCAAAGCGCACACCCCATCCATCCGACCAGCGTGAGCCCGGCCAGCAGGCCAACCGGCTGGAGCGAACCGGCCGCACTGGGATCGGGTGACGGGGGCACAACTGTAGTCATGGCGGACTCCCCGGACCGGGGGAAGCCTTGGCATCGAGCGCGAAGAACAAATAGGAGGGATTTTCTCGGATCACATGGACACGGCCATCGAAACGTCGCAGGGCCCCGGTACGAATGAGGAAATCCATGCTGAACTGCGCCCGCTTGAGCAGGAGGTGGGTGTAGCCCAGCCCGCGCAGGCGGGTGACGGCATCGCCGGTGAAATCCGGCGAGCAGACAAACGCCACCTCGGGGCTCCAGAAGGGAACCAGTTGTTTGCCCCGGGCGCTGAAAATCGGCTGCAAACCCGCGGAATCCGACAGGACCTTGCCCGGCACCGCCTGCGCGAGCGAGTCGATGAACCCCTGGTCATCCCGGGCGAAATCGCGCTGGAACTGGTAGCCGGCGTCGGGCCATTCGCGGGGCGCGAGGGTGTAGGGGTTGAGAGGGATCGTCCAGGCGCGCAGCGAGGCGTCGCCCGCGAACAGCCCCAAGCCCAGCAGCAGGCCGGCGAGGTGTCGTCGCGCCGGCACCCATCGGGCGAGGGCGGCCCCGCCCCACGCACAACCCAGCAGCAGCAACGGGCTCAGCACCCGCATCGAATAAAAAAGCCCGCCGGCCGTGTACGGCACCGAAACCAGCCAGCAAACCAAGGTGGCTCCCGCCAGTGCCAGCATGCCACCCCAGCCCGGCTGCCGGCGCCAGAGCGCCGCCCCGGCCAGCAAACCGAACCAGGCGGGCAGCGCGGTCAGCAGGAACAGCCGGCCCATTTCCACCCAGCCCGACCCATGGCGCAGCACGTCACCGTAGATTTCCACATAGCCGCGCATCCATTCGGAGAAAACGGGATTCACCGGGAAAATTCCCGCCACGTCCTGGGCGTAGAATGGATTTCCCGTCCGCAGCCAGTTGCGCAGATGCCAGGTCGCCGGCAGGGCCAGCGCCCCCAGCGCAAACCAGACCGCCGGTCGCCCGCCGGCCCGGGCCACCAGCAGCCATCCGGCGCCGACCAGCGGGAAGATCAATCCATACTCGCGGGCGCTGGCGGCCAGCGCCGCACAGGCCGCCGCCGGGATCAGCAGATCCGCCCGGCGGGTGCGTTCCCATTCGGTCAGATAATAGGCCAGCCCGCCGACCCCGAGCGCCGTGAGCCCCGTTTCCTGGCCGAGGTTCAGGGCGAATTGGAGCAGCATCGTCGCGCCGCCCAACGCCCAGGCGAACCAGCCGCCGCGCGCGCCACCCCAGCGCCGGCCCAGCGCCAGCAGCAGGGCCAGCAGCGCCGCGAATTGCAGCAGCACCGGCCAGGCGGTCCAGATTTTCACCGTGCTGCCCGCCGCCAGATAGGTCCAGGCATAGAGCCCGGCCACCAACGGGGCGATGCCGTCGGGCCAGAAGTAATGCGTGAAATCAGCCGCCGTGTAGGCGGGATAGTGCGTGAGCCCGCCCGTGTTCACGATGATCTCCGCCAGGTAATTCCAGCGAAAGTCCGCGTCCGCTCCCGGCAACGGCTGGGCCAATGCGCGCCAGACCGCCACGGCGATCATCGGCAGGGCCGGCAGCGCGATCCACCACTCCGCCAGCGAGTGCCCGTCCGTCGCGGTGACCCGGCGCTGGCGCCGCCAGAAAATAAATCCCGCCAGGGCGATCGCGGCCTGCCACCCCCCGAGCGTGAGGACCGTCACCCCGGCACCGGACCCGCCCAGGGTGATGACCCCAAGAAAAAGCCCGAGGGCCGAGATCACCCCTCCGGCCAGCCACGGCAACGGCCAGCGGGCCGCCAGGGCCCAGAACAACCCCGGCAGCAGCAACCCCGCCGGAATCAGCAAGGAGGATCCGAGGGTTGACGCCACGTTCATCATGGTTGCCGCGGTTCCGCGGCGGGCCGCTTCCGCCACACCAGGAAATACGCATCGTAGAGGGCGAAGTCACGCCCGGGAAACCAGCCGACGGCGTTGACCTCCTTCCGCACGTCATACTGCGCCCACAACCGGTAGCCGCGTTCAAATTCCCGGCGTTCGTCCGCCGCAAAATCGAGGAACTCTCCCGCGCGCAACACGGCCCAGTCCGGCTGCAACGCGGCGATCATCCCGGCCATCCGGTTTTGCCCGGCGCGGCGGAGGGCGATGACCTCGGGCGCGCACAAACCGGGCGTGTCCCGCATGCTCAGGCCGGAGTAATAGCCGATGTAACCGAGCGGCTCCAGAAACACCGTCGCCTTTGTTCCGGCGGAAGCCCGCGCCAGATCCCGACCGAGGGGCGCCCGCAGGCCCCACTCGATGAGCCGCTGCTGTTCGCGCAGCCCGGTGGCGACCGCCACGAACATCACGCCCTGCCCCACCACCGCCGCGCTGATCAGGCCCACCAACCCGGTTCGCCATACCCTTTGTGTCCGCAAAGCATCCAGCGCCGCCACCGCCCCACCCGCCAGCGCAATATAGGCGAGCACCTGCCAGGCCGGAAAATACCATGGGGCGCGGGCGCCCACCGTCAGGTAGGCGCCGCCCAGCACAAAGGCCAGGCCCGCCACCCGCGCCGCGCGCGCGCAACGCGGCCAGGCCGCCACCGCCGCTGCACCCAGCGCCAGCGTCTTGCCGAACCACCACAATGACGCGGGCCAGCCGCCGAAGAAAAAATACGGCGGCAGGAAGGCATCGTGCGCCACGCAGTGACCGAACACATAACGGAAGGGATAGCTGAGCAACAGCCAGAGCGATCCCATGGCGTCAAGGTGGGTGCCCTTGGCGAGAATGGTGTTCGGCACGGGCGAGCCGTAATAGCTCCACGCCCAGATGAACCAGGGAGCGTACAACACCCCGCCGATCACGCCGATGCGCAGCCACTCCGACCAGCGCAGCCGGCGTTCCGCCCCCGGGAAAAGCCACGTACCCGCGGCCAGCGCGCCGGCATAGACAAAGCCGTCCGGCCGCGTCCACATCAACCCCCCCAGCGCCAGGCCGGCCAGCCCCGTGCGGCCGTCGAGCAACGCCCGCCACCACAGGATCACGAAGAAGACGAGCAGGGCCGTTTCCATGCCGTTGGTCGCATACGCCGCCAGCTTGGGATCGAGCAGCCAGAGGCCGCCGGCCAACGCCACGGCCGCCGGCGCCGCCAGCCGGCGCGCCGCCAGCGCCCACGCACCCGCCAGGACGAGGCAGGAGCACAACCGGAACAGATCCATCACCAGCAGCGGGTCATCGGAGCGGACGAGCCAGCTGAGCCCGGCGGGCAGCAAGACGCCCAGCGGCGACGTGAAGACATGCACCCGCCGGCCCGCCTCGTAGACCAGGCCATCGCCATGCACGAGGTTGAGGCTGCTCCGGTATGTGATGAAAAAATCCTCCCAGATGTTGTCGGTCGCGAGGGCAAAGACCGCCGGCGCGGCCGCCGCCAGAAGGAGGAGCAGCCACGGGGCCAGCCGCGCCCTGTCGCCCGCCACCCCGGATTGATCCGGTGCGGTCATGGGACACCCGCCTTCGCCGGATCCCGGCCATGGCCGCACCGGATGAAAACAGCGGACATCATTTAGCGGGAGGCCCGGCGGGAGCGGCCTCACTCGTCACCGCGGGCGGAGTGGACGGCTTGTAATCACCGGGCAGATCGATCGCCACCAGCCGGCTGATCCGGGCCAGCTTGGTGCCAAAACGCTTTTCCGCCACCGGCTCGAGGTGAAACCAGGCCGGCAGGACCTCATCGGGCGGAAGCTGGTAGTCACCTTCAATCGAAGTCGGCCGTGCGCCCTGGGTCACCAGGATCTCGGAGAAATCCGGCAGGTGCAGGTGCTCCGCCAGCCGGTCCGCCACCGTCCGGGATCGCTCGAGCAGAATGGCCGGGGTTTGATTGATCAACCAGGGCAGCGTGGATTTGTTGGTCAGGATCAGGCGGGAGCCCGGGGGGCGGGCCGCGACCACCCTTTGCTCCCAGGCGAGCTCATCATTTCCGATATGGGAATAGAAATGATAGGACTGCTTGGGCGCGGACACGCCGAGGATGAAGACCGCCACTACTACCAGCGCGACGACGCTCACCGGCCACCTCCGGTCGAACCACGCGGCGGCGGCAACCACGGCCAGCACCAGCAGCAGATGGAATGGCAGTGCAAACCGGGCCGCCATGGGGTCATTCAGCGCCGCCCAGTAATAGAACATGATCAACCCCGTGACCCCGAGGATGGCCGCCCCAAACAGGAGCAGGCTCAATTGCATCGACCCGGCTTCAAGCAGCCGCGCCCGGTTGCGCCACAGCCGCCAGCCGATGACCGCCAGGCCCACCAGGCCCAGCGGGCCCAGCAGCAGGGAATTCGCCTGATTCAGGCCGGTGCCACTGAAGAAAGCCCAAGCTCCCTCCAGGTTGCCCTTGAGATACTCCACGCTGAACCGCGAGGTCTGGTTCTCGTGGAGCTCCCACATGATCGGACTGTTGGACACCACCTTCTGCTGGAGGGCGACGGGAATCAGCAGGAGCGGCGCCGTAACCACCGTCCACGTCACGATCACGCGCCGCGCCCGCCACCAGCCGAGGACGATGACCAGCGCCGCCGGCAACACGTAGAGCGCGGACTCGTAGCGGGACTGCACGAGCAGCAGCACCGCCAACACGAGACCCGAGAGCGTCGATTCATCGGGCCGCGCCAGCCAGGCGGCGCCATGCAGCATCACGACGAGCAGCATGCAGACGTTGAGCAGTTCCATGCCGGTGCCGGTCGCATTCTGCGCCAATAGGGGCAGCGATCCGAGCAAACCGATGGCCAGCAGGCCGCCCCGCCAGTGGTTCAGCTTCCAGCCGATCCAGCCGATCAACCCCAGGGCGACCACGAACAGCCCCGTGTTCAGGCCAAAGACATTGGCCACCCGGTAACCTGCCACATCGTGGACCAGGGAAAGCAGGAAGGGGAAAAAGATCGGACGCTTGTCCAGGTAGCTGTCGGTGGACAAAAACACGCCCTGGATATCGTAGCCCCGCACCATCGCCGAGTTGTCGCGGAAGTAATGGAGATTGTACGCCGTGGACTGCAGCACGTATTCGTCGTAGAGAATCTTGCTGCGAAACGGCTCGTGCATCACGGCCAGCAGGGTCAGCAACCCCATCAAGGCCACGGCCGCCCATTGCCCGCGGGAGACCGGGCCCCCCAGCCGGGCGGCCGCCGGCCGGACCAGACGCCAGACCGCCACCACCCACAGGACGAAAGTCAGCAGGATCACATAGTAGCCCGCCTGGCGGAGCAGCGACAGGGCGGCCGGCACGGGAAAATGCACGAACCCGAAGTAGAGCGCCGCCACCGCGGCCAGTCCACAGAGGCCCAGGCGCAACCCGGGACGGGCAAGCAAGGGGCGCAGGGGGGTGGCGGCAAGGCTCACGGTGGAGGAATCAGGGCAGCCGCTTGATCAGGTGATTGAAGTACTCCTGGCGGATTTTCTCGCGCTCGGCGGCGGACAGGTTGGCCAGCGGCGACGGCTTGCTGGCCGGGGCGGTCAGTTCCCCGTCCTTGATGGCGATCACGCGGCTGATGCGGCTGACCGTGAGGGGCGTGAACCGCCTCTCCCAGTACTGCTCCAGCTGAAAGTCCGGCCCGAGGTCATATTCCTTTTGGACGACCAACCGGCCCGTGGCCGGATCCACGTCAAAACGCTGGAAGACGTAGAAGGCCGAGAACGTGTGGTTGCGGAAATTGAAAACGGTGATGCCCTTGTGCTCCAGGGTCTGCCGGACCGGGGTGCCCGAAACCAGGTGGGTGATCCAGATGATGGCATCGTTGTCGATGAACAGGTAGTCCCGCTCGGGATGGGCCGCGATGAATTCCCGGCGCCACTCCATCTCCCGCCCGACATAATAATCCATCGTGTAGTCATGCCGGGCCATCGTGGGCAGCGAATAGGAGAACAGCCCGAGGCCGGTCAGCGCCATGAGCAGGCGCCAGATCCACTTCAACGGAAACATCTCCGCGGCCACGATCACCACGGCCAGCACCATCCAGAGATTGAACGGCAGGCTGAGCCGGCGGATGACCGGATCGTCGAACCGGCCCCAGAAATAGCAGAGCAGGAGCAACGAGTGCGCCGCGAACCCGGCGGTGAAGAGCGCGCAGGCCGCCTGCACCGGGGTGGCCGAGCGCAGCCGCGTGAGCATCTTGGCCGACCACAGCAGGCAGAAGGGCAGCGCGAGGAAGCCGAACACCGAAAGCACCAGGGAATTGGAATGCTCCCCGGTGGTGTCGAAGAAGAAATTCAGCCAGTGGGAAAAATTGTTCGGCGCATAGCCGAGGGAAAACGGGCGGTCGAAGCCCGGCTGGCTGGCCAGCTCCCAGGAGGATTCCCGCAGGGAGAAAATCTTCTGGTGCAGCGCCACGGGCAGGAACAGCAGCGGCATGAACGCCGTGCCCCAGTCGAGCACCGGCCGGCCGTCGGCCCACCAGACCCACAGGACCAGCAGGCCCACCGGGAGGAGAAAAAGGATCGATTCGTAGCGCGTCTGCGCCAGGAGCACGGCGGACAGGAGCAAGGCTTGCAGGCTGCCGGCATCGCGTCGCTCGACGTACCGCACCCCCAGCAGCAACGTGCTCATGATCATCACCAGATTGAGCAGTTCGAAGCCCCCGCCGGTGGCATTCTGGGCCAGCAGGGGCAGGCTCGTCAGCAACAGGACGGCCACGATGCCCGCCTCCCGGCCAGCGAGTTTCCGGCCGGCGGCATAGACCAGCCCGAGCAGGGTGAAGATGAGCCCGGTGTTCAGCGCGAAGACATTCTCGGGCCGGTAACCCGTCAGGTCGTGCAGCACGGAAACCAGGAACGGCTGGAAGAGCGGCCGTTTGTCGAGCCGGCCATCGAGCAATTGGAAGGCGCCCTGCAGGTCATGGCCCCGGATGGGCACCAGCGGATGCTTGTCGAAATGCATCCCCATGGAGGTACCGAGCAGCATCACCTCATCCATGAGAATCTTGAAGCCATACCGCTCGTGGACGAGCAGGACCAGGCCGCAGAGGAGGATCAGCAGGGGTATGCCCCAGGCCGCGGGCCCGGTGAGCCTGGCCCAGGGTTTGTCCTCCTTCGCCAGCTTGAACAGGGACCAGCCAAACCACGCGGCTGTGCCCATGATCGCCCAGTAGCCCCCGGTGGTCATGATCGCCAGGGCACTGTTCGCCGAGAACGTGAAAAAGCCCAGGATGATGGCGAGCCCGGAAACCAGGACCAGCAATTGCAGACGGCGGTCAGCGCGGATTAATGCGATAAATTTCATGAAGGGAATTTCCTGGCCGGGTTACGGGGGTGATTTGAAATCATATTCTGCGCAGAGAACAACCCCCTCTTTCAGGGCCCGGTGGCCGCGGGCGCCAATCTGAACGCAAAAAAAAGCCGCCCGGTAAGGGGCGGCCTTTTGAAGATCCAAACGAACGGCCAGTTACGGCGCGTAGGTGATGGTGCGCAGACCGGCGACACCACCGATGGTGATCGTGATGCCCTGCGTATAGTCCGTCGGATAGGTCTCGGCCGCAACAGTGTTAAGCGCCTTAACATAGTTGGTCGCGCCGATCAGGTTCACACTGCCAACGGCCGAACCACCGTATTCCAGGTAGTATTGGTCGGCGGCAGCGGAGAGCTGGCGGGCGTTGTTCAAGACAGCCTTGTCTTGGGAGGCCTGACGAACCTTCTGGAACGCAGGAATGGCCATCGCGGCCAGGAGGCCGATGATGACCACGACGATCATGATTTCAACGAGCGTGA